>JADMIO011409282.1_pt1 | contig 66324 bp, 40 predicted proteins | sample 8958161 | NCBI WGS metagenome assembly JADMIO01 (sample SAMN16585339, study PRJNA669376) | soil metagenome | isolation source: Crop rotation soil | place: USA: Cullars Rotation, Alabama | collected 2011 | reverse complement strand
CGCGACAACTTGTCCACGTGGAATTCTAAGCTTAGGATCCCAATGTGCTGGAAAGTCGCTTCCGGCCTCGCTCTCGCGCTGACGGTGCTGGTGGCCGCGGTGGCTACCGAATGCGTCCTGGATTGGCTCGCGGAATTGCCATGGCTGATGCGCCTGCTCGTACTGGCGGGCACCCTGGCCGGCGCGGGATTTTTCGTTTGGCGCGATCTGATGCCGCTCCGCACCCGCCTGGGCGACGACGCCGTCGCCCTGATGATCGAGCGAGCCCTGCCGGGTTTCGGGACCCGTTACATCGCGTCCATTCAACTGGCGCGCGCCGAGAAGCAGCCGTCTTCGCTGATTCGCGCGCTCCTCGCCGAGACCGATGCGCTGGCCGCGGCGCAGAATTTTCGCGAGGTGGTCAAAGTCGCCAAAATGAAACGCTTGCTTCTGATCGCGATCGGCGTCCTGGGCCTCGCGGCGATCCTGGCTTGGCACGGCGGAAACGCCACGCCATTGTTGCTGAAGCGCGCGGCATTACTCAACACGCCTCTCCCGCGGAAGACGCAGATCGTTTCCATCACCGGCGACCGGAAAATCGGGGTGGGCGAGGATCTGAAGATCGAAGTGAGCGCGAGCGGCGTGATTCCGCCGTCGGGGACGATCGTCACTACCTCGGCCAAAGGGCAGAAACGCGAGTTCCCGCTCGAGGCCGAGCCGGATCAGCGAGGAAAATTCAGTTCGGTCATCCGCAGCCCGCAGGAATCCTTCAGTTACTTCGTCAAACTGAACGATGCCACCTCGCCGACCCATCAGGTCACGGCGCTGGTGCGGCCGGTGGTCGTGCAACTCACCTGCCATCAGGTTTTCCCACGGTATCTGAAACACCCGCCGATGGACCGGTCGCCCGGCGATCTCAAATTAATTGCGGGCAGCCGCTTGAAACTCACCGTAAAGGCCAGCGCGGATATCAGCACGGGGTCCTTGCGGCTCGTGGGCGTGGACAAGGAGGTGCCGCTGGAAATCGATCCGAAATCGCCGCAGATCCTGCACGGGGAAATCGAGATTCCGCCGCAGGATCTGACCGGATTTTCGATCCACATGGTGGACACCGCAGGGATCGAGTCCGGAGAGACCGCGACGTACCGCATTGATCTGGTTCCCGACGAGGCGCCCACCGTGAAGATCACATACCCCACGCGCCGCGAAGAACTGGCCACGCCGGTGGCGACCGCCCTCATTGCCTTTGAGGCAAAAGATGACTTCGGAATCAGCAAAGCCGTGCTTCATTACACCATGGGTTCCGCCCGCGAAAAATCCATCCCCTTCGATGTTCCGCCACAAACTGGCCAAACCCTCGCCCGGCGTTTCGAATGGAAGCTCTCCTCGCTCGAGCCGCGGCCCCAGACCGGCGATGCGCTGGAATACTGGATCACGGTCGCGGACACTAACACCACCACCGGCCCGGGGGAGGCGGCCACGGAGCATTACCAGATCCGCATCGTGACTGAAGACGAGAAGCGGCTGGAATTTTCCAACCGCTTTAGCGACACCATCGGGGGCGTGGGCGAAATTGCCGGCAGCCAGGCCGAACTCAACAAGACGCTTGGGGAAACGATTTTTGCCAAGCCTGCCGATCAGCCATGAATCCTATGAAACGAATCCTGATTTTCCTCGTGACCGCCGCCACGGCCCACGAGTGGCTCACCGCCTCACCCGTGGAGCGCGCCCGCGAGAGCGCGGCGAAGCAGGGAGAAATCCAGACCGCTTCGCAGAACCTCGTCGCCCAAATCGATGGACTCATCGATGAATATGAGCGCAACGGGCTGGGCGGCGACGACCTCAATACGTTCAAGAGCCTGCGCGCTGTCCTGGGCCAGCTCAGCGACAGGGACATGGCAAAAATTCGCGAACTGTTGCAGCAGGGAGGCGAGAAAAACAATGCGCAGAGCGCGATGAAGGCGATCGCCGACGCTTACTCGGCGCAAAAGGTCGTGCTCGTGCAGTTCAACCACATTCTCGCCGAGCATCAGCGAAACCAGGAAGCGCTCCAGCTCGCCCAGCAGATGTCGGAACTGGCCGACCGGCAGGCGGCGAATTTGCAGGCGGGGATCGAGGCTGCGCAGTATGCGTTGAGCACGAAACCCGATCAGGCGCAGATGGAGGCCTCTCTTCAGGCCCAGTCCGCGGAACAGAAAGCCATCGCCGAGGATCTCAAGACCACCCGCGAGAAGATCGCCGCTTTTGCCAAGGACCCGAAAAACAAGGCCGTCGCGGAACGTTTTGTCAAAGGAGCGGAACAGAGCGGAAAGATCGCACCGATCCTCGATGCCGCGGTGAAGGCGCTCGACGATAAGCAGCTTTTCAACGCTGTCACCGCCCAAAAAACCGCGCGCGACGAGATGCGGCAACTGGCCCGCGCGATCGCTCCGCCGCGGGATGAAACGGAAGCGCTCCGGCAGGCCGCCGACCAGGTGGACAAGCTGATTGCCCAGCAAAAGGAGCTTCTTTCCAGCACCCAGGAGGCCAAGCCGAAGCCGATGCAAGAATGGCTGGCCGAGCAGCTGAAAGATCCCCGAAGCTCGGTCTCGAAGGAACTGGCGGGGAAAAAGCCGGATCGCCCCGAGGACAACAAGGCCGTTCAGAACCAGTACACCGCTTACAGCCGCCATGTGGAAAACCGGAACCCGCTGCCCGGCCTGGAGAATCGCCAGGGAGATTTGGTCAACCAGACGGACGCGATCAGCCAGGACCTGGCGCCGGTGGCGAAAGGCGCGTCAGAGGCTCTGCGCAGCGCGATGCCGCCGATGCAAAACGGTCGGGCCGCCATGCTCGCCAAGGAACCCGACCCGGCCGCGAAATCATTGGGTGAAGCGCTTGCGGCGCTTGAAAAAGCGAAGGCGGAACTGAGCCAGCGGCTCGCGGCGGCCCAAAAGGCGGCGGACATTGCCGGTGATCCGCTGGCCCATCTGCAAAACGTCCAGAAGCAAACTCAGGATCTGCTCAAACAACAGACCGAGGCCGCCCAGAAAAACGCCGCGCCCAAGACGCCGGCGCAGGCGGCCGACCAGGCCAAGCAGCAGGATGGTCTGCATCAGAAGGCGCAGGATCTGAAAAAGCAGGTTGCCGAAGCCGCCCCCGCCGCCGCGCAATCCCTGGGCAAAGCGGCCGGCAACATGCAGCAGGCAGCGGCGGCGATGAACAACCCGGCGCAAGCGGCTGCGGCGGGCCCGGCGCAGCAGCAGGCGATGCAGAATCTGGCGCAGGCCAACCAGCAGCTCGGCCAGCAGATCGCCCAGATGCAAGGCGCCCAAGCCAACGCCGCTGCCGCGCAGGAGTCGCTCACCGCGCTGGCGAAGGTGATCGCCGCGCAGATGAAACTGCAGTTGGAAACCGCCGAAGCCGCGGCTAAGCAGGAGACTCCGGCCGGAACCTTTCAGCCCATGGCGCCGCGGCAGGAGGCGATTCGCCAGGACACTGAGGCGCTCAAAAATCCGCCGGCTCCGGCCGCGCCCGCGCCGGTGGCGGCCGTCACCCCGCCCGATCCCAAAATTCTCGCCAGCGCCAACGGACACATGAGTCTGGCTAGGGGGCATCTCGAAAAAGGCGACGGCAAGGCGGCCGATCCCGAGGAACAAAAGGCCTTGAAGGATCTCTACGCGCTGCAGGATAAACTCGAAGCGCAAATGGCGGCCGCACAAGCGCAGGCTGGCGCCGCCGCTCCCGCGCCCGACACCCAGGCAGCGGCCAATGCCGCCGCCGCCCTCGCCCAGGCGCAGGCGCAAACGGCGCAAGCTGCTGCCGCAATGGCCGCCGCCGGCGCACCGGCCGGAGACGCCGCTGCTGCCCCGGCCGGAAATGCAGCCGCCGCACCGGCAGGAAATGCGGCTGCCGCACCAGCGGGAGATGCTGCGGCCGCACCGGGAGCTCCCGCCCCTGCGCCCGGGGCGCCGGCCGGTGCTGCTCCCGCTCCGGCTCCCGCCGGTGGGCCGATGGGAGAGGCCGCCGCTCAATTGAAAGGCGCCGCTGCCGCTGTCGGAGATGCCGCTGCCAAAGCCGGCGGGCTTCCTCAAGCTGCTCAGGATGCCATGAGAGGCGCCGCGGCTGCGCTGGCGGACGCGGCGGCAAAAGCGGGCGCCGGCAAAGGCGCTCCGGCGCAGGCGAGCGCCGCGGATGCGCAGCAGGCCATGACGGCCGCCCAGGCCGCATTGGCACAGGCCGGAGCGGCTATTTCCGATGCCGGCAGCCCCGGAGCCCCGGGGAAACCTGGCGCACCAGGGAAACCCGGTGCACCGGGAAAACCTGGAGCCCCCGGCAGCCCGGGCGCGCCCGGAACCGCCTCCGTACCGGGCATGCTTGGCATGGGCGACGGCCCTCCCGGAGAAGGCGGCATGGGAACCGGCTCGTGGCAGCCGGGCGGCGCGGCGGAAGCGCAGGGCGGAACCGTCGCCATGAGCCGCGCACAATTTCTCGGTCTGCCGGAACGCGACCGCGCGACCATTCGCCAGTCCCAAGCGGAGAAATATCCGCAGCAATACGCCACGGATGTGGAGCAATACCTCCGCAACCTTGCTGATGAGAGCAGCCAGCCATAAAATCTTCGCGCGCCGGATGGCCGGGGCGGCGCTGGTTTTCGTTATGGGCTGCGCTCCAGCCTTTGGCGCCGCGCCCGCCTCTGCCGATGCCACCGTTCGGATCGATGCGCAAACAAAAGCGGTCATCAAAGGCGGGCTGAAATACCTCGCCGGGCAGCAACACCTCGACGGCTCATGGTCGGTCAAGGAAGGAACCCAGGGTTATCCGGTCGCCATGACTGGTTACGTGCTCCTCGCTTTCATGGCCAATGGCAATCTGCCCGACGCTGGCGACTACTCCAAAAACATGGTCTCCGGCATGCAATACCTTCTCGATAAGGTTCAGCCCGATGGCTTGTTTCAAAACGTCACCAGCGGCCAATACATGTATCAGCACGGCATCGCGACCATCGCCCTCGCGGAAATGTATGGCGCGGGCCAGTCGCCGGTGATCCGTCCAAAGCTGGAGCGGCTGGTGAATGTCATCCTGAAAGCACAGGCCCCGGACGGTGGCTGGCGATACACGCCCAAACCGAAAGACTCCGATGTTTCGGCGACCGTCATGCAGGCCGTCGCTCTTCGCGCGGCCCAGGAAGCAGGAATCTCGGTGCCGCAGGACGCCATCACCAAGGCGCTGGAGTACGTCAGTTCCTGCTATGACGCTCCGACCGGTGGATTCAGGTATCAGCCGGGAGTGAAAGAGCCGGGCTTCGCGCGAACGGCGGCCGCCATTTACTCATTGCAGGTGCTCGGCAAGTTCGATGATCCAAAGGTGAAATCCGGGTCGGCCTTTCTGTTTACGAATGCCAAAAGGCGGGACAATTTCTGGATCTACGGCTGCTATTACGCCGCGCCCGCGCAATACATGATCGGCGGCGAAACGTGGCGCCGATGGTATGAAGAGATGAAGGGCGTGCTGCTCGGGGACGTTCAGCGGAGCGGCGACCTGGCGCATTGGGAACCGAAGAACCCGAAGGACGATTTGGGACCCGTCTATTGCACCGCGGTTTTCGTGCATATCCTGGCGATGCCTTATCATTACCTGCCGCTCTATCAACGGTGAGCCTGTCATGAAGCGATTCTTTTTCACTGGCTCGACTTTGCTGGCGCTGGCGTGCGGAGTCCGCGCGGATTCGGTGCGGTATTTGAATGGCGAAGTCGCCGAAGGCAAAGTCGAGCTGGGCGCGAAAGGCGTGACCGTGGCCACGAAAGGCGGGGCGCCGGCGCCGGTGGATCTGGCGAACATTTTCAAGGTCAGCTTTCGGAGGAATCAGCACTCCCCGGATTTACTTCTGCCCGGAGTCGTTTTCGTAAACGGAACGGCCATTGCCGAGAAGGGGGCCATCTCCGCGGTCGGCGCTCCTACGATCACGGTCGGCGACGAAAAAATCACGGTTCCCATTAACGCCGTGGCGTGGGTCCTCTTCGCCCCGCTGCCACGGGAGAAGCTCTCCGGCGCGCCCGCCGGGCAGACGGGCGGCCTCATGCCGAACGGCGACTTTTTTCCGGGGACGTTTGTCGGGACGGATAAGGGGCGTATCATCATCAATTCCGCGCTCTTCGGTCCGCAGAAACTGGAGCCGAAAGACCATATTCTCGGGCTCGTGTTGCGCGAGTTGAAAGCGGCTCCCACGCGTTTTGAGGTCGTGACGGTCCAGGGTTCGAAGTTCCTCACCGATGAGGTGCAGTTCGAAAACGGGGCGATGGTGGTCAAGGATTCCGTGGCCGGCCCGGTCCGGATCAAGGCCGAGAATGTGGTGGAACTCAGGGCTGGCAGCGGGAGGTTTCAGCCGCTCGTGGACCAAAAGCCGGCGAGTGTGAATGCGCCTGTCGGAACGGACGCGGCGGCCGCGGTGAGCGTGCGCAAAGCCGGAGAGGATTCCACCGAAGGCGCGCCATCGGTCCTGACGACCGCCGGAAATGCCGCCATCAATTATTCCGTTCCGGCTGGATTCAGTGTCTTCACGTCCGGGATGGCTGTCCCCGCCAATGCTCCCGCGGGCGCCCGGATGGCTTTCGCCGTCTATGCGGATGGACGCCCGATCTTTCGCTCACCTGCGATTGGCACGGCTGAAAAGCCGACCCCGATCAAAATAAATATCGGCGCGGCCAGGACTGTGACGCTGCGGGTGGAACCGGCCGGCCTGGGGGGCGGAATGTTCGGCGAATGGCTGGATCCGATGCTTCTGCGATGAACGAGGAACGCAGGTCTGAGATGCCAGGCCGAGCGGACACGGCTCGATGAAAAGGCGCCCAATTCGTCTCGGATTCATCGGCTGCGGCGCGCACATGCAGTTTGCTCACCTGCCGCAAGTGATGGCGGATCAACGGGTGGAATTGGTGGCTGTGGCTGATCCGCAGAGTTCTCAGATTCAAATGCTGCTGCAAAGGCTGGGATCGAGCAGGCCTTCCTATGCTGACTACCGCGAGATGATCCGACGGGAGGATCTGGATGCGGTATTCGTCAGCACTCCCCACGCGATGCACTACGAGCAGGTTCGCTTTGCCTTGAATCACAGCCTCCACGTGCTGGTGCAAAAACCATTGACCATCCAGACGGATCACGCGGCGAAACTCATCGCGCTTGCCGAACGAAAAGCGCGGTTTCTCATGGTGGGCTACCAGCGTTTCTTTCAAAAGGCCTCGCTCGTTGCACGGGAGTTGGTCGCCCAAGGAAAGATTGGTGAAATTCGGGGAGTCTCATGCTGCATCACGCAGAATTGGGAGAACGTGAAAGGGTGGCGTGCCGACCCGGCTCTGGCAGGGGGCGGCTTCTTCATGGATACCGGCAGCCATCTGGTCAGCGCCATGCTCTGGATTACCGGGCTGAAGCCCGTCGAAATCCGCGCGGCCTTTGAGACTTACGGTAAGCCGGTCGATATCTCCGGAATCGTCAGCATCCGCTTCAGTAACGGAGCCATGGGATCGCTGAGCTTCTTCGGCTGCAGCAAACGTTACGACGAACGGATGAGCATTCACGGCAGCGAAGGTTATCTCGATCTGCACAACTCCCATTCCAGGCCTCACCCGCTTCATCTGAACGAGGAGCCGGTGGCCATCGCCGCTGGGCGGAACTCGGCCTCCCCGGACTCGGTTTTCATTGGCTGGATCCAGTCCGGCGGCAAAGGTTATGAGCCGCCTCGGATCGCCTTGGAAACGATCAGGTTTTCCGAAGCCGCTTACAAATCAGCGAGGGAAGGAAAGCCCGTGCGACTGCGCGCGTGACCGCATAACTCCACGCCTCACCTTTCTAACATCCCAGAGTTCCATGAGTCCTTTCTCTGTTGCCCGTCGAGTCACCATCCTGCCGCTGCTGTTTTTAGCGATTGGCGTCAACCTCTCGCAGGACCTTCAGGCCGAGGATGTCCTCTTTTTTGGAAATAGTTTCACCTCGGCAAACAACATTCCGAAAATGGTTGAGACCATTGCCGGATCAAAGGGAAAGGTGGCGTCCACCATAGCCGTGACCAAAGGGGGACAAGGCTGGGCCTACCATTTGGCGAAGCCCGCGACCGATCCCGCTCTGCAAAGCAAATCCTGGAACTGGATTGTCCTGCAGGATTACAGCCTGAATGCGACTCACGGCAGAAAGGTGGAGGATTTTTTCAAGACCGGAGAAGGGCTTTACGAGCGCGTGGCAAAGCTGTCACCGCAGGCGAACATCCTTCTCTATCAAACCTGGGCATATTCGCCCGAGCATCCCGTGTTCAAAGGGGATGGTGAGGAAAAGGTGCACTTTGCCAGTCCCGGCGAAATGGAGGGCGAGATTCAAAAGAACTACGCCGCTTTGCAAACCCGGTTGCAGGCGAAGGATCCGCAGCGGACGGTGCTGATCGCTCCGGTGGGTGCCGCTTTTGCGCGGTGCGTTCGGGAACATCCTGAAATCTCGATTTATGGAACCGATTTCAAGCATCCGAGCATGGAAGGAAGCTATCTTTCCGCGGCGGTGATTTATGCCGTTCTATTCAAGGACAGCCCGCTTGGCGCTGCTCCCGCGAAAAAGGTTGATCCTCAAGAAGCGAAGCTGCTCCAGCAGGTCGCAGCGGACACGGTGCATGCCTCGCGAGGAGCTGACAAGTAGCGCCTGATCGACAGAATGACCGTGCTCGACTCCACCTGTTTCCACATCGGCAGCCAGCCTCAACTATTCGTCGATGATGTGCTCATCGAGGCGGCGCAGGGGCTGACGCGCCGATGGCACAAGCCGCGGCGCCATGGCAATGAGCCCGTCATCCGGCGGGACCGGCCATGGGAGCAGACCCTTTATTTCACCTACAGCAACTATGTGGTCATCCGCGACCCGGCGGACGGTTTGATCAAATGCTGGTATGAAGACCTTGGCGAGATTGACGGAAAGGAACATCCGTGGAAGACGCGCATCCTTTACGCCGAGAGCCGGGACGGGCTGCACTTTACCAAACCGGAGACGGGCATTCGCACGCGTGATGGCGAAATGACGAATATCGTCATGGGATACCAGGAAGGTGTCGAGCCGACGGCGCGGAATCCGTGGGCGCAGAGCGGCGTGCATTCGTGCGGGATGGTCATTGATCCGTATCCGCCGAGACCGGAGGAACGGTTTCGCGCCATCTACTCGGAGGGAACTCACCATGGCGGCCGGCTGGCTCATAAGACGAACTGCGCGCATTCCCCCGACGGGCTGACGTGGATTCGCTATCCCTGGCATCCCTCGATTGGGAGCACGGGGGGCAATCTTAACGATGTCTCGTGCGTCCATTACGATCATGATGCGCGGCTGTTTGTGCAGAACACCCGGGACCACCGGATGGGCGACGTGGCGGTTCCCAAAGGCACGCTCAAGGTTTCGCACTGGTTCGGGCCGGTTCATCCCGGGCGCCCCGACCTCATGGGGAGGCGGCGCGTGGTTCAAACGCGCAGTCCGGATTTCCGGCATTGGACGGAGCCGGTGCTGGTTTCAGCGCCCGATGATTCCAGCGGGCAGACCGTTTCCCTCGACAACCTCGATATCGGTCATTACGGCATGCAGCAGTTCCGCGTGGGGCGAGTGCATTTTGCGACGTTGGGCATCTTTCGCTACGTCGCGAACGAGATGGATGTCCGCCTGCTCTTCAGCCGGGACGGCCGGACTTTCACCGCCACCGACCGCGGCACTCCATTCCTGGAACCGCGCGGGGAAGGCTATTGGGATGCGCACATGGTTTCGATCACGAGCCAGCCGGTCGAAATGGGTGACGACTGGCTTTTTTACCATGGCGGCACGAGGTCGCATCACGACTGGTGGTGCGGCCCGCCGGAAGGTATTGACCATTCCGATGCGCGCGATCCTGCCGCCGCCACGCGCGACGCCTACGCGCTTGGCGTGGCCAGACTGCGCAAGGAAGGATTCGCCTCACTCGATGGCAGCCGCGAGCGGCCCGGATATGTTTTGACCAAGCCGTTTAAGTCAGGCGGCGATCACCTGATCATCAACGCCCGGTGCCGGCCCGGCGGGTCGATTGCGGTCGGTGTGCTGGATGTGGAGAGCGATCCTTTGGAAGGCCGTGCTCACGAGCAGGCGGACCTTTTCACCGGCGACGCCACCTCCCACGTGGTGACGTGGGGCGGCGCAAAGGAGATGGGCCAGCCAGGCAGATGGCGCCGGCTGCTGTTCATGATTCGGGACGCCGAACTGTTCTCCTTCCGCTGCGCGAGCGAAGCGGATGAGCAAAAGCCGCTGGAGCTGACATCCAATCCGAGGGCCGCGGACCTCTGACTGATATGGGGCGGCTGTGCCAGCCGCCCAAGGCGCTTGGCACAATCCGCTCTACTCTTTTCGGCGGCGGCTCCGCTGCCAGAAGCTGAGCATTCCCAGGCCGCCCAAGAGCATCGCCCACGTGTTCGGCTCCGGCACGGCCATGAGGGCAATGTCTGTTCCGCCGTTGCTGAACGAAGCGCCCGCGGTCGCATCATAGCTCACATCGAAGACTCGCCCGCCCACCGTAATGGTGTAGAAGCCATTGACATCCAAGCTGGTGCTTTGGTTGGCAAAGGCACCACTGGATCCTGCGCCGCCAGTTAGAACGACATAGAAAACGTCTCCGTCGGCGACGGTTCCGGCAAAGCTGTTCACGAAAGTCACGTCGAGATTGACGTTATTGAGAGTTACTAATCCGGTCGTGGAAACCTGATCGTAGGAAGTCCCGGCAGTGGTGCCGCCCAGCTCAATGGCCAGATGCGCTCCTCCCACCGTGCCCGCCACTCCCAAGGCCATCGTGCCGCTGACGTTGAGTTTGCCAATGCTGGAGGTCAAGGAGCCTCCGGTATTGCCAGGTGCCAACGTTCCGCCGCCCGCGTGGTCGCTGGAAACGATTACCGGGCCCATCGCGGAGGTCACGTTATTGCCGCTGGCCAGTATCGCCCCGTCGAAAACCGAAACCGCCGCGCTGCCGTTGATAGAACCGCTCACCACGAGCGTTCCGCCCAGGACGTTAGTCGCGCCGGTGTAGGTGTTGGCAGTCGAAGTCAAAGTCAGGGTGCCGGCTCCATCCTTGGTCAGCCGATTGCCACCATTGGTGGTAATGGGAGCGCTAATGGTCACCGAATCGGCCGCCGTGTCCGTGCGGACCACCAATTCTGCATTCAGGCCACCGGCGCGAATCGAGCTTCCCCCGCTGATGGTGGTCGAGCCACCGCCGGTGCGCAGAATTCCACTCGTGGCCAGAATGGCGCCCGAGCCGAGGGTGATGTCCGCTGGGCTGGAGCCGTTGATTTGCAGTCCAGTGAACGTTGACGAGCCCTGGGCCGTGATCGCTCCCGTGGTCTGCGCGTAGGTCGTCGTGGCGATCGACGTGGTGCCGCTGGTGGTGGAGGTGCCGGCATCAATACCGTAGTCGATGCCGCGCACATATCCGCCGCTGACATCATTGTAGGCGTAATTGGATCCGTTGAAGAAGGTGCCCTGGTTAATGAACCCGGTACCGCTCAGAGCGATCTTGTTGGTGATTCCATTCGCTCCGCCCGCGGTGATGAGGTTCACAGTGGCACCGGCGCTGCGCGAAAAGGAGCCGAAGGTGAGCGTATTACTGCTTCCCGAACCGGCCAGCGTGGATTGGACCAGGCTGCTGCCCACGCTCGCGGACAGGGCTCCCAGGGTTTGAGACCTGACGCCGGAGGTCGAGTTGTTGTAATATTCAAACGTCCCGCCCTTCATGGTTACTGGCGCCACCCCGTACGTTCCGATGCCGGTGGCATCAAGGCGAAGCGTCCCGCCGGCGACGTTCAAGGTTCCAGTCGCGGTATTGGAGCCGGAAAGCGTCTGCAAGCCGCTGCCGCTCTTGATAAAACCACCGGAATTCGTGCTGACGTTTCCGCTGAAAGAATAATTGCCCGAGCCTGCGAGTTCGATAAACCGGTTCGTCCCCGGGACAAAGGTGCCGCCTCCACCTGTTCCGTCGGTAATGCCACCAATCAATTGTCCGGTGGCGGAGTTGCCGCTGCTGTTTATCGCGGCGGCTCCAGCGTTGATCGAGAGAACAATCGCAGGGTTGTAAACTGCGAAATTGCCGAGGGTGAGAGTTCCCGATACCACCGCCAGGTTGCCGTTAAACGCGCTATTGACCGCGCTGCTGGCGACGGAGTTCACAGCCAGGGTTGAGGTTGAGGAGCCGCTCTGAACGATCGAGGTTATTCCAGTGCCGAGGGTCCCGGAGAACACTACTGATTTCCCAATATTCGTCAGAGTATAGCCTGATCCCGTCCCCATAATAGCGCCGCTGAAGGTCAAGCCCTCAGCGGTATTATCCAGCCGAGTGTTGTGGCTCAGGGTAATCAACCCGGCATAGGTCGTATTGCCGTTGCCGGCGTTCGAGGCGGAACCCGCAATGGTTGTGGCAAAGCTTCCATTGCCTCCCGCGACATTGATGTTGTTGGCAATGGTGCCATTGAAACTGGAATTCAATCTGGCGTCTGCGCCCGTCGCGGAATCGCCGAGCGTGACGGTGCCGGCGCCAAGGCCACCAGCATTGCTTGTCGAGACGGTTCCTTCCTTGACCGTCAATCCGCCGCTAAATGTGTTGGAGTTGGAAAGAACCAGTGATCCCTGACCGGCCTTCGCCAGGCTGTTTCCAGAGCCGTCCCGGATCACGTCGAAGATCGTCAGGGTATTGTTAACTGTCAGCGTGGGATTACTGCTGTTGATGGCAACGGTCGCTCCCGCCGAAGTTCCGTTCAGGGTGATGCCTGTCGCGCCGGCGCTGGAAAAGGTGGTCGAGGCGTTGATGCTGACGTTGTTGGCCAGCGTTCGGTTGGAGCCGTCATCCTGGAGTGTGCCACCGGCGAGAGTCAGCGTTCCGGTGCCAATGGGACCACTGATTAATGTTCCCGTAGTCACGACTGTGTTCGCGCCAAGCCGAAGAGTGCCGTTCGTCAAGGTCAGGCCCCCGGTATAGGTGCTGGCCCCGGTCGAGGACATCGTTCCGGCGCCCAGCTTGTTGATACTGCCGGTACCGCTCCCGTCGCTGACGGCTCCCGAGACCGTCAGATCGACTCCGGAGGTTCCCGAAGCAACCGTGAAGGTGCGGGCGCCATTCAGAGTGATGGCATTTGTGCCCATCGTCGCCCCGGTGGTTGCGCCCGTGAAAGCGACATTGCCATTCAGCGTCGTTGTGCTGGAAACCAGCGCGCCGCTGCCGAGGGTCATGCCGCTCGTTCCCGTGGTCAGGCTCGACGCCGAAACGGTCCCGCTGGTCACGGTCGTATTGCCAGCGCTGGCGACAATTACCGAACCGCCGCCGGATACCACGCCGCCGCCGACGGTCAGGTTGCCGATGGTTTCGGTCCGGCCATTGGTGGCCCAGATGCCGCCGCTGTTTACGGTTACCGTGGAGGTGTTGTTGATATTTTCGTTGGTCCCTCCGAGCTGCAGGGTGCCGCCGTCGATCTGCACATTGCCGGCAATCGCATTCGTTCCGGCAGTTTTGTTCAGCGTGACGGTGCCGCCCGTGATGAGCGTCAGGCCGGTGTAGGTGTTGGCCGCGGTTTCGGGCGTGCTGGTGTTTCCGATATTCCAAACCGCGCCTGGGCCGAAGTTGAGACCATAGGTCCCCGTGATCTGGCCGACCATGTCAACGGTCATACTCGTCCCGGCTCCGGTCAGCGTATTGGTGCGGGTCAGGGTAATGGTGTTCGGTGTCGCCAACTGGTTGCTGCCGGTGATGCCGAGGGCATTCAGCGCGATTCGGCCACTGGAAGTGGTGGTGGAAAAAGTGAGATCACCATCGAGGCTGATGTTATTGCTCAGGGTGCGCGTGGTGGCGTTCGTGACGGTGGTCTGAAGACCCGCGGCATTGGTTCCCGAGCCGAGGAAGATGGTTCCCAATCCGAGCGGACCGCTGGCGATCGTTCCCGATGTGATGATGGTGGCCCCGCCCAACTGGATCGTGCCTTTTTGCAGCGAGACATTACCCGAAAAGGTATTGGCCTGGCTCATGATTGCCGTGCCGGTGAAATTCGAATCGAGGGTGAGCCCGCCAGTTCCGGCCCAGGCACCACCCTGTGCAAAATTCCCGTTGCCTCTCAGTGTGATGCTGTTGCCGTTGTCCGTAATCGCGCCGAGCGTCAGCAAGGTTGTCGCGCCGGCCGGATTGGTGATGTTAAAGATCGAACTGCCCGACAGGATCGTGGAGCCGAAGGTGAGGCCCTGGGTTCCACTGGTGACGGCGCTACCGCTCGCGACGGTCAGCGTATTGGCGCCGATGGAGAGGGTGCCGGTGGTGTGCGTGACTCCAGCGCCGCTGGTGAGACGATCCGAGGTGATCGTCGCGTTAGTGGCGACAGACACGGCCGCTTTTTCGGTTAGGGCCGTATCGTTCGCCAATTGCAGTTCGCCTCCGGCCATGTTCACCGTAATCGCGGCGCTGTTGCCCAGCGCTTGATTGCTCGTGGTGGCGCGCAGCACGCCGCCATTCAAGGCGTAATTGCCACTGGTATTGGTGTTCGCGCCGGAAAAAGTCAGCGTGCCGCTGTTGATGGTGGTGCCGCCGGTGTATTGCTGAATGCCGGTAATCGAAAGCGAGCCGCTGCCAGTTTTGATCACACTTCCCGAGCCGCTCAGGACGCCGGAATAAGTGCTGCTTTCGTTGTTCCCGCCGACCGTCAGAGCGACGGCGCCGACGCCGGGCCCCACATTGTTCAACGCGATGGCTGCCGAGCCGCCCAACCCCCCGAAAGTGGCGCTGTTGACCGTCGTCGTCCCGGAAACGCCAAAGGTCAGCACCGCGCCCGAGTTGGCATTCACGGTGGTATTTTGGAAGGCCATGGAATTTCCCACTCTGACCTGGAAGGTGCCGCCGGAACCGAAGAGGTTGGTCGGACCCGTGTAGGTGTTGGATCCGTTGAGGACCAGCGACGGATCCGTCCCGGAATCGAAGCCCACGGCGGTCAGTCCGCCGCTACCGGCGATCACGCTATTGATGGCCAAAGTACGCGTGGCCCTGACATCGATCACGGCATCCTGCGATCCAAAGGCCAGAGTGCCGGAAGTAGCGGCATCCACCCCGATGGTATTGCTGAGCTGGCTTTCGATCGCACCGCTGGTGACGGTCAGGGTGCGACCCGCCATCGTGATCGTCCCATTGGCGCTGTTCATGTTCAGGGAATTGACCGTCTGGTCAGCCGACAGGATCTGATTCGACGTCATCAAGGCATTCGAGGTGCTCCCGCTCGTCAGACTGTTCGTTCCCCCGGTCAGCGCCGTCACGCCCTTGACGGCATCGTAGGTGAAAAAGCCGCCGGCAGCAGCGCGCATCCATGGAATGAGACTAGCCGTGCTGGTGCCGTTGGCCCCTCCGCCGCCGATGAAGTTGGCGCCGGACAGCGTGCCGGTGAAAAACAGATTGCCCTGATTGACCCCGGGAGTTCCGCCGATGGTTCCCGCCGGGAGCAGAATTCCGCCGGCGCTGCGTGTGCCGAGGCTCCCAAAGGTGACCTGCGCATTGCTGGCCGCGTTGGGAGTGATGGTGAGGGTGCTGACACCGGTGCCGATGTTTAACGCATTGGTAAACTGGTCATTGGTCGTGGTCGGAGAAGCGATGCCGGTCACGGTCATCGTGCCGCTGCTCAGAGTCACGCTTTTGCCGCGAGTGACCGAGCCGGCTGGAGTGCCGGAGCCGCTATTGATCGCCAGGACGCCGCTGACTGTGAAATCGGAGTTCGCAACAGTGGCATCGAAACCCGCGAGATTCATGGTGCCGCCTCCAATCGTCGTAGCCACTGCATACGTCTGGGGTTTCGAGATGTTGATGGTGCCGCCGACCTGGCTGAGCGAGGTAATATTGTTCAGGGCGCCGGCGTTGCTGACATTAAAGACGCCGCCATTGATCGTGACCGCGGTTGCCCCCAGAGTGCCGGTGAGATTGACGGTACCCGATCCGGCGGACGTGACGGTGGGGCCGGTGTAGGTCTCCACATTGGAAAGCGTGGTCGTGCCGGTATTGATGATGGTCAGGCCACTGCCGACCGTTCCCACCCCGCCGCTGAAGTCCTGAATCACGCCCGTAACATTTACGAGGCCCGAGCCGCCCAGCGTCGTCGCGAATCCAGAAGTGCCGCTAGCGCCGAGGTTCACTTTGCCTGCCAGGGTCAGGGTGCTTCCCCCGGTGATGCTGCTGTTGAATGTCTGACCGGTGACGGTTACGGTCAGGTCGCCGTTCAGCGTCAGGTTGTTGGAACCGGTGATGGTGGCGCTTCTCGCGAAGGTGATCACGTTGTTGAGCGAAAGATTAGCGATGTTGTTCTGCAACGTCGCACCCGAGCCGCCCGCGACGAAATTAATCGCGCCACTCGCGATTCCGCCGCCATTCGCGTTGTTCAGAATGGCGGTGCCTTTGTTGAGAATCGTCTGACCACTGCCGGCGTTCGTGCCGCTGAACGTGAGGGTGCCAAGGCTGGCAATGTTCATCGTCGTGTCGCCATTGTAATTATTTCCCCCGCTCAATTCCCACGTCGCCTTGTCGGAAGATGGAATATTGACGCTGAGGGTGCCCGTGCCCTCAATGATGTTGCCGCTGATGAGGTTGACGCCGGTGGTGTTCTGGTTTCCCTGAAGGTTGAGGGTGACCGCTCCGGTGTTGGTAATGGGGCCCCCGAAGATGAATCTCGTCGTGCCGGCGCCGGAGTTGTCAAACGTGTAGCTGCCCCCTGCGAGAGTCAGCGGCGCATTAATCGTCTGCGTGAGATTTGTCCCCGTGGTCGTGCTCGCGATCCTGATCGTGCCGCCGTTGCTCAAAACCAGCGGGTTCCCACCCGTGCTGCCGATGAAGAAGGAGCCGGCGCTCGTGTCAAAAGTCAGGCCGCTGATGTTGCGCCCGGAATCAATGATCAGCGCGTTGCCCAAAGTGTCGCCCGCGCCCGCCACAGGAGCCGTGAGGAACGTAGCAATGTCGGCACTGTTGGTGCCCGAGGTGGCGCCGGGAGCGGCATTGCCGTTCCAGTTCGTCGTCGAACTCCAGGAAGCGCTGGCGCCGGTGCTGTTGTAAGTCTGATTCGCTGCCTGCCCGGCAGGATGAACCGCAACGAGCGCAAACCCGAGACTCAGGGTGATGGCTTTGTGTCTGAGGGAACCGTTTTGAATGCTGCTTTTTTTCATGGGGAAGCGAAAGGAATGGGCGGCTTCCGGGAGACAGAAGGCCCAAATTGGGGTTGAACAACCTGAACCGTCGCATTTTTGCGCGGGAACGCAAAACGGAGTAATAGCTTTATTTCCCTTTCAGCTTATCCCATTTCTACACTGCGGCGGGAGGCTGTTCTTTGCTTCGAGCCGAACTCCACGTGGCCCCCCCCCGATGTATCCCGCAGAACGTATCAAATTTTATCCCTTCCGCCGGCGCGCTCTCTGCCAGAAGGTCAACATCCCCATCCCGCCGAGGAGCATCTCCCAGGCGCCCGGTTCCGGCACCAGCATCAGCGCGATATCCGTTCCGGCGCCGCTGAATGCTGACGTTCCAGCGTTCGCGGTATAGCTCACTTCAAAGAGCCGGCCGTTCGACGCGGTGATGGTGTGGAAGCCATTGAGATCAAGATTTGCGCTCTGATTCGCAAAGGCACCAGCTGCCGCGCTCCCGGTGAGGATAACGTAAAACGTGTCGCCCTCAACGATTGTGCCGGCGAAGCTGTTCACAAAGCTCACATCAAGGTTGACGTTGTTGAGGGTCACAACTCCCGTGGTGGAAACCTGATCGTAGGAAGTCCCGGCGGTGGTGCCCCCAAGTTCAATGGCGAGATGCGCCTTGCCCACCGTGCTGGCCGTTCCCAGCGCCATCGTCCCGCTCACATTCAGTTTCCCGATGCTGGTCGTCCCGGACCCGCCGGTATTGCCTGGAGCCACGGTTCCTCCGCCCGCGTTGTCGCTGGCCGCAACCACTGGCCCGGCGGTCGAAGTGAGGTTATTCCCGCTGGCCAGAGTTGCCCCGGTCAGCACCGTGGCGGTCGTGCTTGCGCTCAGGGAGCCGCTGACCACGAGTGTTCCAGCCAATACGTTTGTCGCGCCGGTGTAAGTATTTGCTCCGGCCAAAGTCAGCGTGCCGGCTCCGTCTTTGGTGAGGCGATTGCCAGATCCGTTGGTGACGACCGGCGTGTTGATCGTCAGCGAATCGGTGACCGTGTCGGTTCGGATCACCATTTCGCCATTGAGGCTCCCCGCACGAACGGAGGTTCCACCCGTGATGACCGTGGAGCCGCCACCCGAACGCAGGAGGCCACTCGTGCTCAGGATCGCGCCGGAGGCCAGGTTGATGTCGGCGGCACTGGTGCTGTTGATGTTCAAACCGCCCGAGAACGTTGCCGACGCCTGCGCCGTGAGGGTGCCGGTGGTCTGGGCCACGGCGATCGTGGCGATCGAAGTCGTGCCAGTGGTGGTCGTGGTGTTGGCATCCACGCCATAATTGACCCCCCGCACAAATCCGCCGGTATCGTAAGCGGCATAATTCGAGCCGCTGAAAAAGATGCCGCGGTCGATGAAGCCGGTGGTGGCACTCGTGAGGACAATCTTGTTCGTCGTGCCATTGGTGCCGCCCGAGACGATGAAATTCAACGCGGAACCGGCCGCGCGGCCGGCCAGTGACGAAAAGGTCAGTGTGTTGCTGGTCGCCGAACCGGCCAGAGTGGACTGGACCGTGCTGCTCCCGGCGTTCGACGTGAGGGTTCCCAAGGATTGAGATCTCCCGCCGGCAACCGAATTGTTGTAATACTCGAAGACGCCGCCTTTCATCGTGATGGGCGCCACGCCGTAGGTTCCCGTGCTCGACGCGTCGAGCCGCAGGGTCCCTCCGCCCACCGTTATCGTCCCCGTCGCGGAGTTCGAACCGGAAAGGGTCTGGAGTCCACTGCCGCTTTTGATAAAGCCGCCCGTATTGGTGACAGTTCCGCTGAATGAATAGTTGCCTGATCCCGCAAGCTCGAGGTTGCGATTGTTGCCGGCGTTAAAGGATCCGCCGCCGCCGGTTCCGTCAACTAGCCCACCGATCAATTGGCCGGAGGACGAATTGCCGCTGCTGTTGACAAGCCCCGCGCCGGAATTCACAGAGAGTATGATCGCGGAATTGTAGAGCGCGAAATTGCCCATCGATACAGTGCCGCTTACCACCGCCACATTGCCATTGAAGGCGCTGTTGACCATGTTATCCACCACGCTGCCCAGAGTTAAGGTGGAATTACCGGTGGCGTTTTGCGTAATGGATGTAATCCCGGCGCCCAAGGTGCCGGTGAGCGACACTGAGGTCACGCCCGTGTTTGCGATAGCGTAGCCCGAGCCGGTGATGTTTCCGCTGAGGGTGAGCCCGCCTCCGTTGCCGGCGTTGGAAAGGTTCAGATCGTGATTAAGGGTAACAGCTCCGGAATAGTTGGTGGTGTTATTGGTGCTGGCAAAGCTCGCGATGGTGGCCGTGAAGGCACTGGTCCCTCCTGCCACCACGATGTTGTTGGCGATCGTTCCCGAGACATTGGCCGTCAGCGTCGCGTTGGCGGCAGTGGCCGCATCACCGAGAGTAACCGTTCCCGTGCCGAGGGCCGTTGTAGCAGTCACCGAAACGGTCCCCGCCTTGATCGCGAACCCGCCATCGTAGGTGCTGGTGCTACTGAGGGTGAGAGTGCCAGCGCCGGTTTTGGTGATGCTGTAGGCATTGGCCCCGTCATCAACGGCTCCCGTCAGCGTCAACGAAGCTCCATTGCCAACCGCAAAAGTGGCGTTCCCGCCGAGCGCCGTGGCACCGGTAAAGGTAATCCCCGACGTTCCGCTGACGACGTCAGCCCCTCGGGCAATCGATAAGGTCTGCGCTCCGATGGCCAGGCTGCCCAGTGAATGGTTGACGCCGGTTCCCGTCGTGTTCGCCATCGACGTGATTTGCGCATTGCCTGTGACCGTTGTATTTCGCCCGAAATTGGATGAAGCCGTGGTGCTCCGAGACAGTTGGAGTTCACCCCCGGCCAGCGTCAAGGTGCTGGAACCAGAGCCAAGCACAGTCGTGGTCGCAGTGCTCGCAGCCGCCCGGAGAATCCCTTGGGTTAAAGTTACCCCGCCGGTGAACGTGTTGGTGTCTTTCGTCAGCGTGGTTTGGACTCCGGCAGCCGTATTGACGTTAATGGCGAGATTCCCCCCGGCCGTCCCATCAGCGATGAGCCCGGTGAGAGTGATGCCACCACTTCCAGTGCCGGTAAGAGTCAAGGTCTGGGTTCCACTCGAGGCGCTCCCCGTGGTGGTCCCGTTATTGATGAAGAGGAAGCCGCTGTCATTGGTCCAGGATTGGGAGTTCGACAACACGACCGGAAGCGAGCTGATCCAGGACGTGGTGCCGGTGACAGAGGTGTTGATGGTCACTCCCCCGCTTCCGATGATCAAACTCGGAGAGGAGATCGCCGACGTGATGCTCATCAATTCTTCCACCGTGATGCTGCGCGCCTCGACCGTCCCGCTAAGCGTGATGTTGGCACTGGAAGTCGCATCCGTTCCCGCCGAGAAAATCACGTCCGCCGTGGATGGTGAACCGGCGTTGGCGGTGGCGTAATTCGTCGTCGAGGCGGTGCCGCTGACGTCGGTCGTCCAATTTGCCACACCAGCCGCGTTCCAGGTGCCGTTGGCGGTTCCACTCGTTGCCGCGCCGGTTACGCTGTTGTTCGTATCCCAATAAACGGTGTCTGCGGGGAGAGAGTGAGCGAGCAGGAAAATGCTAATGGTGAGAACGGCGAATCGGGTCGGGACTGCATCATTAGAACGGCTCTTTTTCATGGAGTAATACAAACGGGTTTGGGATTGGGGTGGGGGCAAAAAAGGCTCGCACGTTTGACTGGAAACGCAAAAAAAGGCGGCGCCTCTATTTGGGCTTCGACTTACCTGTTTTTCACATTCCGAAGTTCCCCGGCGCCAAGGGATTACAAGGGAGGCCGCACCGCCTGTTTTGATAAAAAAATGGGAACAGCTACCCTGTTTTAGATCACCCGTCGCCTTGCCCGCCCGAGCCCAGCGGATTGTCAGTCGTCCGAACCGGACTTCGACGAAATTTCCTTGTACTCGCCCTTGTACTTTGACGCCAATTTTTTGAGATGCGCCCCCTCGTTTCTCTGGTTTTTGATCCAGAGGCAGTTCACCACCGGGGGGCGAGAGGCCTTTTTGATCGCGGCATCAATCGCGCTCATGGCGCGGTCCGCGGTATTCGCCGGGATTTGTCCGTCGGTCATGAAAATGATCACGTCAGGCGGGGGATTGGCTTCCATGGCGTAGCGAAACGGCTGGCGCCAGTCGGTGCCGCCGGGCGCCGCAACCTGCGCCTGAATGCCTTTCATGATGTCTTCCACGCTCTTCGGACTGGATGATATCCAGGTGGGTGGGTCACGCTTGGCCCCGGCCTTCAACTCGAAGTTGTCGTAGTTATCGATCTTATTCCATTTCGACATGATCTTGGGCGCCGTCTCGTTGTAGAGCCATGCCGGTCCGGCCCACGGAATGAGAAGCAACTGGGTTCCGGGCGGCAGTTTCTTCAAAGCTTTGTCGAGCTCACGCTCCATCGCTTTGCGAAACTCGCCATCCATGCTGCCGCTGTAGTCGAGCAGGAAGGCGATTCTTTTCGCGCTCGTGCGCAGCCCGAAGAAATTGATGCCGCGCCCGCCGCCGCCCGCGCCGCCCCCGCCCATGGCACCGGCTCCGCCTAGACCGGCCAGACTGCCGACTCCGCCGGCGCCACTCATCTGATTCGAGGTCAGAGTGGTGGAGGTCGCCATGACGGGCATTTCCGGCAGGGCAACCTTGGACATGCCGGTGGTCGTGATGCGCTTCGCCTGGGCCGGCGCGCTCATCGTGGTCTTCTTTTTCTGCATCTGCACCTTGTGTTCGACGGCGCGCGTGCTCGGGTTAGGGCTCTTCTCGCCGGCTTTGAAGGTGAGCTTTCGCTTGGCTTGAATCTCCTGCACCACCCAGATGGCGGCGGCCGCGCCGAAGAGCACATGCACGAGGATGCTGACGATGAGGAACTTTCCGCCCAGGCGTTTCCACGACCAACGACTCGGCTGCGACACCGCCAACTCGCTTGAAGCGGGAACGGCCGGGGGGATGAATACGCTGGTTGCGGGTGCGGGCGCGGCAGCGCCCAGCTGAGGTATGGCGGCTGGTGGAATCGAAACGCTCGGGGTTTTCGGCGTCGCCAGGATGGCCGGCGCGGGAAGGACGGGGGCAGGGGTAGCGGAGATGGGCGCCGTTTTATTCAACGCGGCGATGCCGAGCAGAATGGTCTTGCGATGACCGAGCGCCTCCACGCCGATCTCGCGCAATTCACTGTCGGTCAGGCTCCCCAGCAATTGCGGGGTGATGCCATGGCGCTCGAAGTCTTCGCCATATTGCGGCAGTCCGAGCTGCTCCAGCCAAGCGGCTACGGTTACTCCAGATGGAAGCTCGGCGGAACTCATTCCTCTTCGGTTAAGGCGAACGTGACGTTGTCGATCTTGGCCGCGGCCAGCGCATTGAGAACATCGACGGTTCGACTGTATTGAGCCTGTTCCTCGCTGAGAATGGTGACTGCCACCGGCGCCTTCGCAGCGTCGCTCGTTTGTTTGAGCCGCATCAACGTGCCCGTCAATTGCGGCAGATCCTTGCTGTCCGGCGAATCGAAAGGCTCGTCATTCAGCATGACTTCACCCGACTCCGAGATGGTGACGATCTGTTCGTCCACAAAGTCAGTAGAAGTGGAACTCTCAGCCGTACCGGGAAGCTGGGTGTTGAGTTCGTTCTCCACCTTCACCGCGCCCGCCATGACCATGAAAAAGAGCATGATCACGAAAACCACGTCGATCATCGGCGCGATCTGGAAGCCCATGTTGCCTTCGTTGGGATTGAGTTCGACGTGGCGCATGAGGGTCAGTTCTTGTTCACCGCGGAAAAAGAGATGTCCGATATGCCGGCCTCCGCGCAGGCATTCATGGCCTGCGAGACATACAGCGCGGGCACCTTCTGATCGCCGCGAATCACGGCCCGGAAGACCGGATTCGACCCGGCGGTGACTTTCTTCTCGCCGACGGTCTTGGCGGTCTTCAACAGCGGCACGACTTCCTCAGCCTTGGCGTACACCTTGTCATCAAAAACGAATTCCGCCTTCTTCACTTCCGGCTTCCACCGCACGTTGATCACCGCTTCCGCGCGTTGATTGTCCTTCTTTTGCGCGTTCTTCGCGACCGGGAGCGTGATGGTTTTGTCCACCTTCAAAACCTGCGCCGAGGTAATGGTCATGAAAAAAATGAGGAGCACCAGCAACACGTCGATCATCGGCGCGATCTGGAACTCGGGCTCGCCTTCTCCGCCGCCTCCTCCGCCGGCCATATCAGTGCAGCTCCTTTCTCATTGCTACTGGGGTGCTTCCTCGGAATGGGTGAGCCAGTTTGGTTGCGCGGCGTAGATTTCCTTGTCGCCAATGTGGACGCCGGCCAGGGAGTCATATGGCATTTTCAAAAAGAGATCGTTGACCGTGTCCTGAATGTAATGGATGGCTTCCGCAGCCCGGTTCCGGAGGAAATAAAATGAGCCGAAGGCCGGGATGGCGATGAAAAGGCCGCTCGCCGTGGCGACGAGCACTTCGCCAATAGCCGCCGAGAGACTGGAGGGATCGCCGATCCCCGAGCTGCCGAGCGTCGCAAAAGCCTTGATCATGCCGGTGACGGTGCCGACCAGTCCGATCATGGGCGTGCAGACACCGATCACGGAAAGGTAACTGATCCACGTTTGCATGCGGCCATTTTCCTTCGCGATCTGGCCGAGCATTCCCTCTTCCGTGACCTGCTTGCCTTCGCCGAGCAACCCAACGCCGGCTCGCACGACGTTGCACAGCGGCGAAGGGTTCGCCTTGCAGAAGTTGAAAGCGCCAACGTAATCGCCCTGGCGGAACAGGTTCTTGACGCCTTCCTCGTGAGGCGGCGGCGCAACTTTCTTGCGCATCGTGCGGATGATGCCGTCACCGATCAGATAGAAAGTGAAAACGGAGCAGGCCCCGATGGGAATCATCACCCATCCGCCTTCCTTGATTTGCTCCCAGAGTGTTTTCTTGTGCGCGGCGTGGGCGCCTTCGCCGCTGGCAGTCGGTGGATTTTCAGCTTGGCCGGGCAGCGTGAGCAGCAGGAGCGCGACGGCCGCGAGAATGTGGTGGGGTTTGGTCTTCATGGTTTCTTATCGGGTTCAGGTTCTGCGATGCGTTTGAGTTCCTCGGCCGCGATTTTCGCTTCCGCACTCGAGGAAAAATCGTGCGTGAGTTCCGTCAAGGCGTCGGCGCCACGTTTCCGGTCATGGAGTCCGAGATAGGCGCGCGCGCTGCCGAGGAGCGCCGGCGGCATCGCGGCGGTTTGCTTTCCATACAGCGCGGGCACGTGAAGATAGGCGAGCAAGGCCGGCTCAAATTGCCGCTGGGCGAACAACGCATCCCCTTTGATCAGCCAGACATTCGCTGCGATCTCGCCATCATCCGGGTGTTTTTCCAACGCGGCGTCGCCGAGCGCAATCGCGTCCGCGTATTTGCCTTGGGCGATCAAGGGGCGCGCCAGCCGAAGCCGCGCGATCTCAACCATCGTGGTGTCTTTGGTGGTGCGGGTAACCTGCTGGAGAATCGCCTCGGCATCCGCGCCGCGGCCCGCCTTTTCCAGCGCCTCCGCCTTTAACAGGGCCAGCCTCGTCCACCAACTTCCCGGCACTTCCGCGATCGGCTGGAAGAAATCGAGCACCGGCGAAAGCTGCGCCACCGCTTCATTGGCCTTGCCTTGCGCGATCAAGGCCGTGGCTGTCGCGAGCGCGGCCGGCTCCGGAAAATCCGCGCGAACAATGCTGTTCACCGCGTAACCCAGCTCGCCCGTCGTCGCCCCAATCTGCACCGGCACCAGCACGCTGTCGCCGGTACGCCGCATCCTGGTTACCGGTATGGTTTTGCCATCCTGCAGGAGAAGAGTCTGGCCGTCCGCACACGCGACACATACCAGCAGCGCCAGCCCAGCCGTCCATCCGGCCTTTCTCATGATTCCCCCATCCCCTTCAGTTTTTGCTCCGCCTCGCGCACCTCGGGGAGCCCCTTCAATTTTTCGTTCAGTAACATTTCGCCGTAGGTGTTTTTCGCTTCCTGCGTCTTGCCGAGTTTGAGAAAGCATTCCGCGCTCCGCAAGTAGGCCTTTGCCACCCAGGGCAGATAGCGCCGATACGCCACATACACTCGCTGGTAGTAGGCGATCGCTTTCGCCCAGTCGCCGCGTTGCATCTCGATTTCGCCCAGCGAATACACCGCAAGGGCCGTGGCTTCTCCCCGCCATTCCCGAACGGCCGCGATTTGCGTGAAGGCCTTGTCCGCTTCGTCGAGTTTGCCCAGGGCCAGTTGCGCCCGCGCTTTCCCAACCGTCAGGTCCTTGAGCTTCGCCGACGGCGCGATGTCATCTAGCCCCTGCGTGTAGTAGCGGAACGCGTCCTCAAATTTGCCGGTCGCAAAAGCAAGGTCGCCCATCCCGTTGTAAGCGAAATCGATGAAGTCGCTTTTCGAGAAATTTTCCATCAGCTCCCGGAAAAACGGCGCTGCTTTCGCCGGCTCCTTTTTGCTCAGCAGAAAGTCGCCGGTGTAGGCGAGAAGGGGCGCGCTCAAGTCCGACGGCTTGAACCCGGTCGCGATCTCCATCATCAGCTTTTCCTTTTCCGGCAGCCGCTTGCGGAGTTTCAACAGCTCCGCCTTTGCAAAGCGCAGGCGCGCCTGGGCGATCGGTTTCGCATCGCTCGTCGCCGCCCCCAACAGTGCATCCAGTTCGGCCTGCGGATCCTCCTCCGGAACCGGTGTCGGTGTCGGCGTCGGTGAAGTCGCGCCCGCCTCCGCGATCACCGGCCGCTTTTTCTTTGCGCAAAGCTGCGCGAGCTGGGTCAGCAATTGCTCCACGTCCGGTTTCTGGCGGTCGTTGATGTGGCGTTTGATTGTCTCCGCAATGAACTTTTTCGCTTCGTCCACCTTGCCTTCCCGCGCCCGGGCCTTGGCGATCCAGAAAGCTGCTGTGACCACCATTGGGTGCTCCGGCTTTTCCTTCACAAACTCCTCGAACATTGTCGAGATCCGGTCCCACTGGCCGGCCTTCTGCATCAGCTTGGCGGCTTCCATCAGCGAATAGCCGAGGACCTCGTCGGTCGTTCCCATTTTCTCGGCGCGGATGTAGGAGTCGATCGCTTCCTGCGATTTGTCGGTCGCGCCGTAGGCATCTCCCAGGAGGACGAGGTTTTCTCCCAGCATCGGATCCTGCGGGAATTCCTTCTCCCAGGCCAGGCAGCCGGCGATCACTTCATCGTAAAGGGAGGCCGCATACTTGCAGACTCCCAGCCGGTATTTGGCGTCGGCGAAATAGGCTCCGCCGGAATATTTCGCGAGGTAGGAGTTGAACGCCCCCATCGCCTCCTCAAATTTCCCGCCGAACAAAAGCGCCATCGCGCTGCGATAGGTGGCTTCCTCCAGTTCCGCGCCTTTCGGATACTCGGTGCGATACTTCTCGTAGTCCGTGCGCGCTTCCTCGAACTTGCCCTGCGCAAACTTCGCATTCGCCAGCAGCAGCCGAATCCGTTCGCGAAATTCGCTCTTCGGCTGTTCCGTCAGGACGATTCCGAAAAACGTCTCCGCGTTCGCGTAATCGCCGGTCTCCAGTGCGGTCGCCCCTTTCAAATAACCCACCGCGCCCGCGTTCGGGCCCGCCGGAAACGCTTTCAAATATTCATCACACTCCGTTTGCGCTTCCTTCACCTTTCCGAGCTCGGCCAGGGCCACCAGCAATCCATACTGCGCAGGTTCGCGTTCCGGAACCGCGGGATACTTCGCGAGCAATTCGCGATAGACGATCGTGGCTTCCCATTTCTTGTCGAGTTGGTAAAAGGCCTGACCGAGCCGAAGCAGCAGGCCGGGTCGGAAATCCGGCAGTTTCTCGAACTCAACCAGGAGCAGCTTCCCCTGCTCGATCCGGCGCCGCAATTCGTTATTCGCGGCGACGTATTCCAACGCCGCCTGGGGATTTGTGCGCATGGCGGCCAGGCTCTGCGCGAGCTGCTTTTCCAGCGAAGCGATCCGGTCGGTTTGAAAACGAACGACTTCCTCGCGTTGCCGGACCATCCGGTAAAATCCAAGCGCATCCTTGTAAGAACCATCCTGAAGCAAGGTGTCTCCGGTCTGCAAAATGAGCGCATTGACCTGGGCGATGTTATCTACCTGCGCGGCATTTTTCTCCGCCAGCAGCAGCATCTGGCGCGTCTTGGCCGGCTCCTTGTTTTGATTGTAGAGCATCGCCAGCAGCAGCGCGCCTTCCGCGCCATAGCGCGACTTGATGCCCGGACCGACCAGCTTCTCCAGAGCCGCCATGGCTTCCTTGATCTTGCCGCCTTCCTTCAAAGCCATCCCCGCCATCAGCAGCGCCTGATCGTGCAGCTTCGGGTTCTTTTCCAGCACCAGGAACTGCGTTGCCGCTTCTGCGTAGTTTTTCTGGCCGAGATAAGCCTGCGCAATGGCGAGTTGCACCTCCGCCAGGCGCGTCGACTGCGGAAATTTGGTGAGATAGGTCTTGAACGTTTCCAGCGCTCGAGCGTGATCGCCGAGATTGAAAAACGCCGCGCCGAGCGTGAAGTAGAGCGGTTCGAACTGGCTCTGCGCCTCCGGGGGAGCTTCCTTTAAGACGGCCTCAAACCGCTCAATGGCCGTCTTGAAATCTCCGGAGGAAAATGCCTGAACCCCTTCGTTGTACTTGGCCGATAACTCCGCCGCGGGCTGCGGAGGGGCAGGCACTTGGGCCACGGCCACCGGAGCGAGCGCAAGGAGCGCACCGGCGGCGAGCAGGCACCGACTAAAATTCACTACGGGGGAACGCAAAGCGGGGGGACGAATTGCCAGGAGCGTCAAGTTTCTTGGTGACTCACAGGGCGAGAATGATGTCGCCTCCCGGCAAAGGATGCAAGCGGCGGTTCCGGGGAAATCTCTGCCAGGTCAATGGCGGACGAAGACCCCATGACGACCCGGCAGATGAGTCCCATCGAATCCTTCAAACGTCGAGACACACTTCGAACCGCGAGTCGGGAGATCCAAAGTGTAAGGTGTGTGGTTGACGAAGAGCGCCCCGTTTTTGAACGCGATCCTTTCCACGCCGCGACGCCGCCCCTGGGAAAGGCCGACTTCCTCGAGCAGCTTGTCCACCGGAGTGCGGGCCGCGATGGTCAGCGGGTAATGGTTTTCCTTTTTGTATTCACGCGCCACCGGCAGGTGCTCCTTGCAGCCGTAGGCAAACCCGTAATGGAAACCGAAGGAATGCAACGTCCCTTTTCCTGAAGAGCGTTTCACATACGCCTTGAGGCCATCGCTGAGGTAACGGGCCTCGGCCTCACCCGTGTCGTAGGAAACAAACTCTGCCGAGCCGGTGACGATCTTTTCCTCCCAGGCGAAGGAGTCCGGTTTGTGGGGATGGGTTTGCAGTCCGAAAGTTCGGTTGACCAGCTCCGAGACGCTGTGCAACAGCGTGCCACCAGCTTCCACGAAGGCGCGCAGTTCGGATTCCAGGTCCTCATCCGGCATCGCCCAGTAATGCGGATCGGCGGGCACGATAAGATATCGGTAGTCCCGCAGTGATCCCGCCCTGGCTTGCGACGGATGAAGGATGTCCGGGGAAATTCCGTGATCGGAGAATTGGCGGAACCAGCCCAGCAAATCCTCACGGAAAGCGACATAGGTGGTTCCATCCGTGTTGAAAGCTGACAAGGTATAGGAGGCGTAGGGAAAGAGGATGGCGGCAGCATGGGTCTTGATCCTGCGCCCCGCTTTTTCCCGCACCTCCGCGAACCAGTCGAGCGCGCCTTTCAGTGATGCCTTTTCCTGCGCGCCCCATTTCCCGAAATTCCCGCCATCGTCAAGGCCGTTGTAACCGTAGAAATACAACTCCGTGGCGCCGGAGCCAAAGGCAGAGGCGATGATTTCAGCCGGACTGCAGACGGCGTAAATGTCGTTGGGCATGTGCCGGCCCAGGAACAGGGCGCCCACGAAATCCTTGTCCTGCGCGGCACTGCGCAACATCGCGAGTTCGCAAGGCACGACCGAGGGCTCGATGTGGCCGGTGTTATCGACCGGCAGCGTGATGAACGTCGGTGAGTCGAGCGCCTCGCCAAGGTCCCACAAGTCCCAACCACGATTTTGAATGTGAGCGAAGGGGAAATCGTTAAAAAAATACTTCCATTGCGAAAGAGCTGAGTAGAAGTAAAAACGTGGTTCTTTTTCGCGGAGTCGGGTGACGATTTTCTTAAAATATTGCCGCATCACGCAATGCTTGAACCGTTGATTATCCGCGTACTTGAGGACCACCTCGGAACGACGGGCATAATCTTCCGCGGATGGCAAATAACGCTGGGCCTCGCTGGCGTGACCGGGATTCACCCAATAATCTGCAGGCGCCATCTCGTCGATGGACGAAAACGAGGTGCCGTAACGAGCATTAATCTGATCTGCGGTATATTTATCCTTCAGCCAATTCAGATAGAAGGCCCGTCCTTCCGCGTCGAAAGAAGGCGCGAAGATCGGGCTGTGGTAGAAATAAAAGGGCAGCCGCTCGCGTCCTTGATCATCGACTGCCTTGGCCGCGGCCTCACGAGCGATGAACTTGTAGAGATCAAGGCAATGGCGGACATGCTCGTCCATCTGCTTCCGAGACCAATGCCGGTAACCCCGATAAGGCTTTCCCCAAAAATCGACCGGCTGCTCCACGTATTCCGGAGGATGATCGTAAATTTCGGGATAGAGATTGTCGCCGATGGCGAACACGGCGAGGAAAGAGACGCCAAGGCCATATTCCTGGCACTTAGCGCTGATGTAATTCTGCATCTTCACGTACTGGCTCTGCTCGCCGGTCTGGAAGTAGCGTGTGAAGTCGCTCCATAGCTTGGAATCCAGGACGATGGAGTTAATCCCGAGATCGCGAAGGTCCTTAAGTCCTTGATCGACCGCCGCCTCGCTGGAGAAATAGGGTTCAAAAAAGTTGCCCAGCCACGCCATATAGGCAGGTCGCTTTCCGGTGACGCATTTTTCGGTGCTGGTGAGCATGAGGGATTCGGGGTTGGGTGAACGACAGAGTGACATCCTTTCTGCGGGCACCAAGTCGACAACTCATACAGACGGGTTCGCCTCCCATCAACGCCGATCTACGAGCTCGCGAAACCTGCGCAGCTAACAGTGCCGAAGCCGGTTTCCGGACGTGACACAATCCGCGGATACTTCCTCCCAGTATCATCGAGTGGGTCTTTCCAAAGATCGGAAACGTTTATTCCTAGACTGTTTTTTCGCGCCGGAACCGGGAGGGAGGCTGCCCGACCCGTTGATTGAACAAACGACTCACGTAAAAGGCGTTTGACCAACCGCAGGCTTCCGCGATTCGCTGGAGCTTCCAGTCCGTTTCGATCAGCAGGCCGCACGCCTTTTCGAGGCGTAGCTGGATCACGAATTCCCGAGGGGCTAATCCATGGGCGTTATGAAAACGCCGTGACAACGCGAAGGGTGTGATTCGCAGGGCCCGCGCAGTCGCCGCAATGTTGAGCGGTTGATTCCAACCGATCTCTAAAAGGTGCCTGGCGCGCTCCATCAGCGGATCCTTTGCAGAAGTGCTGTCCTGCTCAAGGGCTGCGCAGAAAAAGCAGTCCTGCACTAAATGCCGGCCAGCCACATAATCCTGCGGATGTCGGGCGGCCCGCTGCCAATGTCCGAGCGACGAGCGAACTCGTGCCCAGTCGCTCATCCGATGCAAGCCCCCCTTGATCGGTTTCGCATCCGACCCGCGGCCATTGAACTCCGCAAAGGCAAAGTCCACCGGCTCCAGCATGGTGCGCTTCAGCAACGTGTTCGGCGGAGTCAGCACAAAACTTCCCTCCTGACATTCTCCCTTCGCTTCCCCAATGGAAAAAGCAAAACGCCCGCGCGCTGATATGATGATCGTCCAGTGACGATAGCTTTTCTGCGGGTAACGAAAGTCCTTCAGCCCGCTCACGTAAACCAAAGTATGAAGTTTGCTAACAATGATCATATTCGCAAAAGAAGATATGATTTCTGGCAAGTAACGCCATTCCTTGAAGAATTCTGGGAGCGTAGACTGCCCGAACCGGTATGAGAACCATTGAGTCGAATCTTATCCTCTCACCAAGTCATTCCATCATTCGCCAATACTGGAAACATGGTTTCGTGATTCTAAGCGGCCTGTTCGCCTCGGAGGAAGTATCGGGCTGGTCCCAGGAATGCGACCGGTTGCTGAAGAGCGATGTGGTTGATCCGCGCAACATCCGGACTCCCTTCCGTATGAACTCCGGCGAGCGGCCGGAGCGCATTGATCCGGTCGTGGATATCTCTCCGACGTTTTGCGATCTTGTTCAGGATCCGCGATTGACCGGAGTTGTGGCTGGAATCTTCCAGGACACCCCGCTCCTTTTCAAAGACAAGATCATTTTCAAAGCGCCCGGCACTTTAGGATACACACCGCATCAGGATCAGGCCTGGTGGCACCTCTGCGCACCAGATGACATCCTTTCGGTCTCCATTCAGATCGATGGTGCGTCTGCTTCCAACGGCTGCCTGGAGGTCTTCTCCGGCTATCACGACCGCCTGCTTTCCGAGCCGGGCGTTAAGCGAAACTTGAGCCCCGAAGAAGGGGCTGCACTCGACGCCCGCAAGCATGTGATGGTGGAAACAAAACCGGGGGATGTGGTCATTTTTCACTCTCTCACACCGCATCAAAGCGGGAAGAACACCTCGGACCAATGGCGCCGTTCGCTTTATCTCACCTTCGCCGCTGCGCGGCAGGGTGACTTCTACGATCAGCAGCTCGAAGAATACAAGGACCGGTTGTTAACGGAAGCCAAAGACGGTGAAGAACGGTTTTTCCGATGAGGGATATGACTTAGAGGCAAACAATCAGGTTGTCGTCCTGGTCGATCCGCACTTCGTAAGTCATGACGCGGCTTTTGCGGTCAAACAATCCCTTGCCACTCATGATGTCGAACTCCCAGCCGTGCCAGGGACAGCGCAGCACGCGGTCCTCCAGCGCCGGCTCGAATTCCTGCCGGTCAACCGGACGATAGGTCGCATAAATCTTCCCGAGGCAAAGGGGCGCGCCCTGATGCGGACAGTGATTGCGGATTGCGAAAAATTGGCCTCGGATATTGAAGACACCGATGGAGATCCGTTCATCCTCCACGATGCGTCGGCCTCCGATCGGTATTTCCGAAGCCTTGCAGACGGTGAGCGTCCGCTCGGTCCGCGATTTTGGTGGCTGGGCTTGCTCCGCATATTGAAAGGCCAGATCGATCGCCTTGGACCCGGATGGTTCGGAACCAGATGGTGATGGTTGGTCCATTCCTATGGTTGCGCGGCTAGCAGTGAAGGCAGCCCGTATAACTCCGCGGCGTTACTGTATTGAATGCGCTCAAGCAATGGAGCCGGCGTCTTTGATGGAAAGGCGCGATGGGGATCGTCGAAATCCCAGTGCGGAAAATCGCTCGAGTAACAAAGCGTCCGTTCCGCGTGGATCATTTCAAACATCTGGAACAAGTGAAGGGGGTTCGCCGGTTCTTCGATCGGCTGCGTCGTTAACCGGACATGGTTGAAGATGTATTCACTCGGAGCCTGGCGCAGCCACGGGGTGGTCACCCGCAAACCTTTGAAGTTCTTGTCCATCCGCCACATCAATTGCGCCAGCCATGACACCCCGGCTTCCACCAAGAGGACCATGAGTTTGGGAAATCTCTCAAAGATACCCTCGATGACCAGGCTGTTGAGATGGGCCTGAAACGTAAAAGGAAGCGAATTGTGCCACTCGAAGTAACTGGAAGGACGTCCGACCGGGGTAGTGGAGTGCAGGGAACCTTCCGCGCCGGGATGCAACGCGAAGACTACTCCCATCTCCTGGCACGCTTCGTAGACGGGATGATAGAAGCGGTGCCCATAAAGATGTGTGCTCTCGCCCGTTCCCACGATTTGCACCATTCGTTCATGGCCGCCAACTCGCCGGATTTCCGCCGCCGCCGCCATGGGGTCGTTGAGATTGACGCAGATCGATCCCAGCAACCGGTCATCGAACGGGAGGCAGGTCGCGATCTGCCAGTCATTCCAGACGCGGGCCATGGCATTGCCGACTTCGATATTGTGGGTCAGGGAAATGTCGTAACCCGGCTGCGGCTGGAGCACCCCGTAGGCGATGTTGTATTGATCGAGATGCCGGCGAATCGCCTCACGCGGCTCCGTCAAGTCGACATCCCGCCGGTCGACGCCGTGCGGATTGCAGTAGCCGTGCGAAGGTTTGCTTCCCTGTCCCTGGGCGAGCGCCTGGCGGAACTCGGTGGGGATGAAAGGCTCCAGCGGATTCTGCGCGGAAGGGTAAATGTGAATATCGCAGTCAATCAACGGCGACGGGCGTTTTGGATTGTCGCTCATCACTGCGGATCAGGCATCGGAATGTTTGGGCGGCCCGGCAGCAACGACGCCTTTTTCGACGAGCACTTCCTCATCGAGATTCTGGTGATTGACCACAAAGCCGTCATCGAGGTGATTGACCCTCTCATTCCGAAGCCGGTGAAACAAAGCCCGGATATCGCGAAGGCCGCCCCACGTAAACCAGACGCCAGTTACGACGGTGATCGTCACCGGAATGACAATCGAATTGATGTGCCAGAAAGTGGACCACCACGCGAGGGGCCATGGCGCGATGAGATTCCAGATCGTGCCGACAACCAGCACCAGCACATGAGAGATGGTCCAGGCGAAGAGGCTGACGGCGATCCACTTGTCTCCACGTGAGAATGTCTCGTCGAAGCCGATCCATCGTTCCCACGAAATCTTGCGTCCGGCCTCGGTGACCACAACGGGTTGATCGCCCACCAGCGGCTTGAGGGCGGCATATTTTCCGCGGTGCAGCATCCGCTCGAGATTAAAATCCTCGCGGCAGGTGAGAAGCGAGACTGTCACGTAAACCGTAATCGCGATCAACATGGCGCAGAAGGCAATCTGCACACCGTTGAGGGGGAATTTTCCTCCGGAGAAGGCCCGCAGGAGAATCCCGGTGACCGACAACGTGGAGCCGGTGATCAAAGCGGACCAGGCAGCCGCGGTCGTCCCTTTTTTCCAATAAAGCCCGCCAATAATGCAGGAGCCGGCGCCGCCCACAAAGATCGCCGTCGTCACCGACCACCACATGAAGATGTATTCCGTCTGGCGGAAAAAGCAGCCGAAGAAAAACGCAAAGACCGCCACGCCGATGACCCCGCGCCGCAGGACGCGGATATGTTGTTCGGGCGTGAAAGGCGTCTTCCGGCGAGGCAGGAGCACATCCTGCACAAAGATGCTTCCCCAGGAATGGAGATGCGTGGAGTCACCGCCAAACACTCCCATGAGCAGAATGGCGCAGAACATTCCCTTCAGCCCGAGCGGAAGCAGTTCCGAAAGCGCCACCGGAATCCGCATCTGGTTTTGGATTTGCGAGTTGGCAATATGGCTGATCGTTTCGTGCGCCGGCGCGGCCTCTCGGGCATATTCCGGGTGCGCCAGGAAGGTCATTGCGCAAACCGCCAGCAAGGTCACGACGGAGTGTTTTCCCAACTCCCTCCAGGTCCCCAGCAATCCGCCCATGCGCCCCTCATGCGGTGTGATTGCCGCCGTGCTGTAGGCGCCAGCATTCTGCCACGCCATTCTCCCATAAAGTTGAGTACAGATACCCATGAGCACATACCAAATGTTGAAGTCCTTGATCCCCATGGAATCGAAAGGATTCAGGAGTGACTTTCCGGGCGGCGCATCGGCGAGCGTGGCGTTAATATACTGCCACGGGAAATGGACGAGCAGAACGACGATGATCACGATGTAGATGAGCTGGGAAATAATCCCTTCCACGCAGTCGGTGATCATGACCGTGATGAAGCCGCCGGCGAGCGTGATGGTCAGCGTGATGCTGAGGAACAGCGCCATGAGGGGAATGTAAGTCGGCACGGTCCAGGAGAGAATTTGGAGCGTGTCGGGAAAACCGAGAAAGTAGACAAAGCAACGCGCGCCGACCGCCGGGATGATGCCGAAGTTGGCGATGCCCGCGAGAAAGGCGAGACCGCCCGTAAAGAGCCGGAAGTTCTTACTGTATCGGATTTCAAAAAACTGCGCCAGCGTGAGCGACCGGGTTTCCCGGAAGCGATAACCGACAAATCCGAAAACGCCGAAAATGAGGAGGATCGGCCCGGGAAGCCATCCCCACCAGGTGAGCGTGAAACCGGACTGCGCGATCCGTTCGAAACTGGCGACAAAGACCACCGCCCCGGCCTGCATTTCTCCGCTCGCCACGGCAAGCAGATAACGGCCGGCGAGGCGTCCGCCCGACATGAAATCGGCCACGCTCTTCATGTAATGCCGCGCATAGGCGCCGACGGTGAGCACGAAAAGGAGCGGAAGAATGAGGAGAGCCCAATCGAGAGGATGCATGTGCCGGGTCTGGGAGAAGGCCGCAATAGTAGATCCTACTCAGTCAGGATGAGATCGCCGACCGGCGAAAGTTCCTTGCTCTGAATATCGCCGAACCATGCCATGAAGCCGTCGCGTTTGGGGGAGTCGTCTTCATTGAGAGCGGCGGCGAGTCCCAGATTTGCTCCGACGGATGGTTGAAAGGGGAGAAGACGGCTCCATGGAACGGCAATCTCATAACTGATCGCGCCGGTGCCGTCCCCGGTTTTCTTTGCCGCCACCGTGATATCCGTAGCCGCTCCGCGCGGTACCCGCGTGTCCCCGGACATGAAGCACCACGCTTGGGGACCCTTTTTCGTCAAGGCCATGCCCAGGTCATACTTGCCCGGCTTTTCCTCGGACGTTCGCGCCGGATCGATCAGCAACTGCACCCCATCTCCGCTCCACAGCGAGCCATCCTCGGCTTCGTTTCGAAATACTTCGTCCGTCACATTTACGGCAATGTAGAGATACCTTTCGTCCCACAGGAATCTGAGTTCACCGGACAAGTCCGCAGGGCCGGACCACTGGCTCGTCTTTTCCAAATGGCGAAACTGCCGTTCGTCTCCCAGTTTCTGAGGCTGACATCGCTGCCAGTCCGGTTCGTCGGGAACTCCATCTAAATGCAATTCGGAAGATGCTTTCGGAACGCCAACAAATCCGCCCACAAAACGACTGAGGTTCGTCGAACGAGCCAGTTGGTCCGTAATCGAGGCCGTCACCTTGTAACTGCTCAAGAAATCAAGGTTCGCAATTGGCAACCGGATTTTCGTCGTGCCGTGTCCCTCCAAAGCCGCCTGCCCTTGCGCTGCTTCGGCAAAATAGGCCTCGGGCGCTTTGGTAACTTCGAGACTGTAGCGTCCGGCTCGCACAGGGATTTCCTTCGCCAGCGCCACCTGCCATTGCACAGTTTGTGGATGGGTGTCGTTATTGCGCAAAATCAGCTCCACTGCCGGCACTCCCGCCGGGGTCACGGGCACCGGCATGATCTCGGCCGAAAGCTGGCTCTGCACCGGCACGGCCAATGATAGATCCGTGTCTCCGGCGTTGGAGTCCCGGAGCAGAACGGAGATGGGGACATAGCGCGCTTCGGTATCAGGTGGCGAAGTCAGGACGATCTCGACCTTTCCATCGGCGTCCGTGGGGGAGACCTTGCCGCTCCAGGAAGGCGGCAGCTTGATCTCCAGCCTATCTTTTGCGCCGCCAGGCACGTTAAGAGTTAACTTCGATGGCGCACCGCGAGTAATGTGGTCAGGAACGGAAGTCAGGCCAGCCAGTGGCTTCCCAAGCGTGTCGGGAAGGCTCGCCTGCGCGCATTGATAACTCAGGAGGATCGGATCCTCTCCAAGGCGCAGGCTAAGTCCCTTCTGGGCCGCGTTCAGTTCTTCGAGGCTGCCATCTATCCGCGTCATCTGCACTTTGCCGGCCGGCAAGGGAACGAATGCATCCTGCGCCCCGTGATCGCTCCAAAGCACCTGGAGAATGCGATCTTCCTTGTCGCGGAAAAGATACGCCTGCACATCGTTCCCATAGCGCTTTTGCGCGACGAACTTTTTCACACAGATCCCGTTGACCATGTTGTAGTAGGCGATCGCGTCCAGGCGCGGGCTGTAGAGTCCGTAGAGCCCGTTAAAGACATTGAAAGAGTCGTCGGAAGCGCCTTGCAGTTTGCCGAGGCGATCCGGGTAACAGATGCCGAACCATGAAATGTTCTGGCCTCCTTGCGCGAAGAAGATGGTCACCTTTTTGATCAGGTCAGCAGCCACCGCGCGCCGCGGCAGGCCCTGGCTGTTCAAGCCTGATTCGGTGGACCAGATTGGCTTTCGGCCGCCGTATTTCTGAAAGAGCTGCTCATACTTCTCGAACGTCTTTGGAACTCCAGCCGCATCCTCGTAAGTGTGAAAATCGACCGCGTCACAGTAGTTCTGGAATCCGAGTTTGAAGTATTCTTCCGCCGGCCCGATTGAAGTGCCCACGACGAAGGTGCCCGGGGAGATCTTCTTGATTTCCTCATACATCAGTTTGTAAGCCGCCACGTTGGCTGCCACGCTGGGGCCACTCGACTCGGGCTCATTGCCGAGCACGAACACCAGGTCATCGCCGCCAAACTTCTCGAAGAAACGGTGGAGACCTTCGCGCAATACCTGTTCCGTGATCTGCTTATAACCCGGCCGGTGATGCTCGATTTCGATGATCGGCGTGCGGGTAAGAACGCCAACACCATTCTTGCGGCAATATTCTATTCCTGGTGCCACGGGCGTGTAGGGCGGCTCCGTTTTCCACCCGCCCCAGATGCCAATCAGCGGCAGTCCGATGCGGTCTGAGAGGGTGAAGTAATCCGGGATCCGATTGTCCCAATTCCGCGAGCTGAAGGGAATTTCGCGCCAAGGGTGGTTTTTTGCCTCGGCCTTTGGCAGGAAGACAAAGGAGCTGAAGGCCCGTGCCGGCTCAGTTCCGTCGCCGGTTTCCATCGTGACATTCAATTCGTAGTATTTGCCGGTCAGAAAACGAGTGGCACTTAAGTCGAGGTTAGCTCGGTAAAGGAAAACACCCTTCTCCGATCCCTTTCCTTCCAGAGTCAGTTCTGCTCTCGTGACTTGCTCCGCTCCCCAGTAATCTCTGACGGCATAACTCAGCGCCGGTTGGTCGATGCTTAGTGGGGCGGTGGTCTCGACGGTGATGTCGAATGCCAGCTTATCTTCCGGGTAAAGAATGTTCCCTGGATATGATGTTTTCAGAAGCACGCGCGCCACGGGACTCTTCTTCTCGGAAGAGGCAGCGACCTGGGTGATGGAAAGATCGTCCGCCCAGAACTCTCCGTGCGTCTTTTCGAAATCAATGCGCAGCCGCACCGTTGCGGTGCCCGCTGGGAGCTGCACTCTTTTTTTCAAGAGCGTCCAGTTGGTCGTGCCACCCGGCTCGGCAATGCGGTGAGATTCGATGACCCGGCCGGTTTCGTTCAGGCATTGAAGCGCGATCCCGGCATGGAAAGAAGTGTCGGGAGAATGGAGATGGGATTTGAAGGCGCCCGCTACTTCAGCCAATCCTGGCGTAAAGTTGATGGCCGGGCTGATCGCGCTCGTCTCAACGTCGAAGTTCGCCGGCGCACGGGTCATTCGCAGGGACCGTGAGCCCGCAAATTTCTCGTCGCTCGCAACGGAGACATCACCTTTGGTTTCCCATCCGTCCGGCAACTTTCCGGATTTCTCGAAGTCTTCCTTGGAGGAAGTCTGCGCCCCGGCGTATTCGACGAGGGTCAGACCAAGAGCAATAAGACTGAGCAGAGTCCTCATGAAAGTAGATTGGGCAGAAGGATTACTTTAAGCGCTAAGGTGGCTGAAGTTTGCGAGGAAGGGGGGACGACGCCAGGCAGAAAGAGTCTAGGAGCGATCAGGTCTCGCGCAACGCAGCGGGATGGCGGGGATTACACATTGCGTTATCCGTTCGGAACATGACGCAACTGGATAGTAGCGGGAGAAAAAAATTCGGCTAGTCTCGGCGCATCAAAAGTTTCCCCCATCCAATCGACCCGTCCACGAACGCGGTTCGCAAGATATAATGCACCTGCGACCTCAGCCGACGAGCGGAATAGCCTCGGAGCACGGAAAGGCAGTGCCATTCGACGGGGCGGTCTGGTTCACTGCGAGCGAGGCCGGCGACGGTTTTGTTTTCGAGATCCCGCCCGGCTCATTGCCCGGTGTTCAGTGGTTCACCTGCGATCTTTTGACCGATCAAACCACGGATTTGGTGATGAATCTGGAGTTCTACGAGCCGGTGTCGCCGAATCCGTTCATGTGCCGATTTACTCTTCTGCCCAGGACGCAGGCGCGGCTCCGCTTCAATACAGAAGCCTTGGCTTTCAATCGCTGGCGCTACAGTCGCGAAGGTGGTTGTCTCAAGCCGACGATTGGCGGCTGGCGGGTGGATCCGGCCGCCGTGGAGCGCATTATTTTAAAGATCCTCTATAAAGCGCCCGGTCCGGCGCATTGGTGCATGACTCCGTTGCGAGCGACCAGCGATGTGCCGCCGGTTTTGACCAGCCCGGTGATTCTCAAGGCGCCCTTGCTCGACCATTTGGGACAAGCCACCTTCCGCGACTGGCCGGAGAAGACCGCGGATGAGGCAACCCTTATCGATCGGTTGAACGAGCAACTGGCCGATTCTACAAAACAGCACAAGCCTGCTGGTGGTTCGATGTGGGGCGGTTGGGGCGAGCGGAAGATCGAGGCCACTGGGTTTTTCCGAACGCATCACGATGGCAGTCGCTGGTGGCTGGTGGACCCTGATGGACACTTGTTCTGGTCGGTGGGCCCGGATTGTGTGCGGCCCAAGATCGAATCGAATATCCAGCACCTTCACAGTGCCCTGGCGTGGTTGCCGCCGCGCGAGAATGGGTTCGCGGATTGCCTGGGACCTCTCGATCTCTTCGACCTCACGCAGAGTGGCGAGAATGAGCCGTGTGATTTTCTCGTCGCCAATTTCATCCGCGCTTTCGGCCAAAACTGGCACGAGCGCTGGCTGCAGGTTGTTTTCCCGCTGATGCGCGGCCTCGGTTTCAATACTTGCGGCAACTGGTCCGATTGTGCCGCCGCGAGTGCGGCCCGGATGCCCTACGTTTTTCCGATTCCGGCTGTGCCGGCTTCGGAGCGGCGTGTGCCGCGGATTTTTCGCGATTTTCCCGACGTGTTCGATCCGGCCTTCGAAACGGAGGCGGACCTCTTTGCCTCGTCCCTGGCAGCGACCGCCGACGATCCGGCGATGATCGGCTATTTTTTAATGAATGAGCCGGAGTGGGGATTTGCGCGGATGCTCTCGGCTGAGGGGATGATGCGAAACGCTCCGGCCTGCGCGACCCGGCGTGTCTTCAGTGATCAACTTCGCGCGAAATATTTCGACAATGCTGCGCTCTCTCGCGCCTGGGAGATGGAGGCCACCTTCACCGAGATCGCGGAAGGACCCTGGACGAAATCTTTCACCGCGGCTGCGCTCAAAGACCTGCATGCGTTCAGCACGGTGATGGTGCGCAAACTCTATGACACGCTGAGTGCCGCCTGCCGCCGTATCGACCGCCGCCACCTTAATCTCGGGGCGCGCTTTTCCAGTGCTCCCGAGGATTGGATCGTCAATGCCATGGGCAGCTTCGACGTCTTCAGCATCAATTGCTACCAACTCGAGGCGGACGAAAAACTCGCGACCATCTGCGAGCGCCTGAAGGTGCCGGCGATCATTGGTGAATGGCATTTCGGCGCCATTGATGCCGGCTTGCCCGCGCCCGGAATCGGCCACGCCGCCAACCAGCGCGAGCGGGGAAATGCTTATCGGTTCTTCGTCGAAAGATCCGCCGCCCAGCCGTGGTGCGTGGGTGCGCATTGGTTTACGCTTTACGACCAGTCAGCGCTTGGCCGGATGGACGGGGAGAACTATAACATCGGGTTCATCGACACCTGCCACCGTGTTTATGGAACCCTCGCCCAGGCGGCCCGCCTGACGCACGAGCAACTTTATGCCGTGGCGGCGGGAAGCCAGCGCCCGTTCGATATCTCGCCGGCCATTTGGCCGCGGCTCAACATGTAAATGTCCTCGATTCTCCCATCCGCAAAACCATGAAAATACCTCGATCTCTCCTCGTCGCCACCTTTTGCATCATTAACAGCTTGTCCGGCTGGTGCCAGTCCCCTGCGCCGGAAGCCAAGGCCGCAGCCTCGCCCTCCGCTGTCGCGGCTCCCATTTCCGCAGCGGCGGCGCGCAGCGAACGCGAGCAGAAGGCGGTGGGTCAGCGCTTCTCGAGCGGTTGGGGACAGAAGCTCCGCGAAGGCGGAACCACCGCGCTGATCCAGATCGCCGTTTCCATCTTCGGCGCGAGCTTCGTCTTTGAACGATTGTTTAATCTGCGCCGCGACAAGATCGCGCCCCGGGGCCTCGCGCAGAAGGCGAGCGAGCTGTGGAAGGCGGGCAAATTCGCCGAGCTCGAAAAGTTCGACGAGGTGCAGCCCAGCACGATGTCCCGCGCCATCGCCTGGATCGCCCGGCATCGACACAATCCTTACTCTGACATCTCCATCGGGGTCGGCGACATGATCTCCCAGGAACTGGAAGTCGCTCATCAGCGCGCCTATCCGCTTGGCGTCGTCGCAACTTTGGAGCCGCTGCTGGGTTTGCTTGGGATGATTCTGGGAATGATTCAAACCTTTGAAACCGTCGCGCTCGCCGGCGCGCTCGGCGATCCGGCGCAGCTTGCCGGGGGAATTTCCGAGGCACTCGTCACCACGGGCCTCGGCCTGGCAATCGCCATTCCGTTCCTGGCGCTTTTCCACTATTTCAAAAGCCGCACCAACATGTATGGCGCGGTGCTGGAGCGGGAGCTGACGGGCCTGACCAGCGAATGGTTCCTGAGCAAGGGGGCAAGCGATGCGCATTAAAAAACAGGTCGATCAGGACTTTGAGATTCCGTTGATCCCGATGATCGACTGTCTCTTCGTGCTCCTGGTTTTCTTCCTGGTCGCCACCACCTTGAAGAAAACCGAAAAGGAATTGCCGGTGGAACTCCCGCAATCCGGCGCGGCGATCGATACCGAGCAAAAGCAGGAGACCCTGGTGATCGGAGTCGATCGCGCCGGGCAGAAATATTTTGCCGGCGAAACGGTGACGACCGAGTTGATGCACCAGCGTCTCGCGGCGGCCGCGGCGGCGGGTCCCAGCCGGCCGGTGCGGATTGATGCCGATGTGGCGACACCCTTTGCCTCAATCGTCGAACTTTTGGAAATGTGTGAATTCAATAACCTCCGCAATGTCGGCTTCCATACCAAATCGCAGGGCAAACGGTGACGCCTTTGAGGGCGGCGGGATGGGGAAATGGCTCGCCCTGGCGCTGGTCGCGCATGCCTTGATTATCGGCTGGATGATTCTCTGGAAGCCGGTGGCGCTGCCGATGACGGGAGCTCCCGGCGAGCCACGCGATATCGCCGGAAGCGCCTCCGCTGAGCGCGTGCAGGAAGTGGCCGCTGAGATCCAGGCGACCCAGGCGGAGGAGATCAAAAGCAAAGTTCAGGAATTGCTGAACACGCAAGAGATGCTCGCCGGCCTGGATCAGCAAAAACAGGAGGAGTTCGATGCCTTGGCGCGCCAGCTTGCCACCGAAGCCCCGCAGAAAACTGTGGATGCGGTCGCCATGGCCACGGCGGCGCAGGCCACCGCGCAGCAAGCCGAAGTCGAGGCTGTGCAGGCGATGCGGGAGATGATGGAGGCAAAGGCTGAAGCCGACAAAGCAGCCACGCCTGAGGAGAAGGCGAGCGCGGAAACGAAATTCGAGGCGGCCCGCTGGCAGGCCAAGGAGGCCCAGGGAAAAGCGAAGAACGCGCAATCCGCTGCCACCGAGGCGCAGACGAACGCCGCCCAGCAACTGGGGTTCCTCGATGACTCCTATGCCGCCGCGAAATCCGCGCAAGGAGAAGCGAGCGCCGCGCAAACCGAGGCCAATCAGAAGCAAGACACGGCGGCAGAGGCGACGTCGGAAGTGGCCATCAGTAGGAAGCAAGCCGAGCGGGCCAGTGAAGCGGCAGCGACGGCGCAGAAACAGGCGGAGGGCGCTGCTTCCCGGATTCAGTCCTTGGAATCGGCCCTGCAAAAGTCGGAGTCCAGTTTGAGCCAGCAGCAGCAAACGCTGGCAGGCTACCAAAAGGCAATCGCCGATGCGAAGGCGGGCGGCGAGGCGGCCGCGGAGACGAAAGCCGCTCAAGGTGCGCAAAGAACGCAAACCGCCATCGAATCGACCCAGTCGAAAATGGAAAAGGCGCGCGCGGAGTTGGAGAAAGCAAAAGAGAAGCTCACCGTCGCCACCGGGAAAGCCGCGTCGACGAAGGCGGAGGCAGAGCAGACAGCCGCCGCCGCGGAGGCCGCTCCCGTCAAGGCTCAGGTCGCCCAAACCGAGGCGCTGGAGGCTCAGACCAAGGCTGGTGAAATTCAGACCCGGGCGCAAAGCGCGGTGACAAAAGCAGCGGCACAAAGCACCGCGGGGAGCGCCACTCCCCCGGCGGGATCTCTCGCGACGGCAGAGATGGCGCAGGCGACTGTGAATCTCGATGGCAAGAGCTTCGGCGAACTTTACGAAATGGCCGTGGAAGCCGAAAAAGGAATCGCCGAGAAATACAAGGGCATCCGCGCTGCCGAAGCAGCCACCATCCGGCAAATCCCCATTCAGGAGGCCGCGAAGTCCATTCAACTCGCCAACCCGCAGCGACCTGGACTGGACCCTGCGTTGGCCTCGCAAAACATTGAAGGAGCCCAAGACCTGCGCGAACACAACGAGGCGATGGAAAAGGCGCTCGCGCAAATGGAGTCGATGGTTTCGCTCGCGCGCGGGATGGCCTACGAGGCGCAAAATCGGAGTGGCGGGCAAACCGCCAAAGTATCGGTCGCCGACTTGAAAACGCAGGCTTTGGAAAACCGGCAGTTAACCGCGGCGGCGACGGAAAGCGCCGCCGGCGCCGCGGCGGATTTGACGGAGATGATGAAGAATATGCAGGGTGGCCCTTTCAGCGGCGAAGGCGGTCCGCCTTCCGTGGAAATGGGGAATGCCGAGTCGGGATCAGCGGGCAGCGGTGCCCCAGGAGCTGGCACCAGCGGTGCGGCGGCTGCAGATGGGAAGGGCGGTTCTGGAAAGCCGGGGCAAGCCTCGTCCGGGCCGGGCTCCGGACAGGGCGCGGGTGGCAGGGGCGTGGGAGCCGGCTATGGATTCCGGACTCCGGGTGACTATGGATTGCCTTCGGTGGGCGAACCCCTCGACTCCATTCCGGGACGTAAAGTGCATGGACAGGGACAAGGATCCGGCTCGAAATGGATGTTTATTGATACTTGGTATGTGATCGGCCCCTTTCCAAATCCGCAGAGGCGCAATATCGACACCAAATTTCCGCCCGAGACGGTGATCGATCTCGACGCCGCCTATCTCGGCAAGGATGACCAGCCTGTGCGCTGGGAATTTTACCAGGCGTCAAGGGCGCAGATGCGCCCGCCCCACGAAGAACCATACGCCATTTACTACGCCTATACGAACCTCTGGTTCGACGAAGAGCGCGACATGTGGATTGCCGTTGGCAGCGATGACTACTCCAAGCTTTGGATCAATAACATGCTCGTCTGGGCCAGCGGGTCGGTGCAAAAGAACTGGAAGCCGAACGAAGGCTATCGCAAGGTCCACTTCAAGAAAGGATTGAACCGGGTTCTGTACCGAATCGAGAACGGGCAAAATGCCTGTATTTACTCGCTGATGCTCAACATGAGCGCTGGGCCGTCGTAGAGGATCTGCCAATAGTCGTTTCTCCTCTTCCTCGTTCTCATCATCTTCCTCTCTCTGGATATGAGGATGATTAAGAGGAAGATTCGAAAGCTGCTTCGACAGCGCGCCTGGTCCCCGCCCGCGCTCAGCTCCGCGTCATGCGTGCGGATAGCGTGTTTTGAGGAAGGTATCCGCCAGCCTCGCGCAAAGTGGCCACCAGCGACTCGGTGTTCAAGTCGCAGGCGGGCTGGCCGGTCTTAATGGATTGCACGGCCGCGGTCCCGGCTGCCTCTCCCATCATGAAGCAGGCTGGTTGATCCCGGATCGCGCCATGGACTTTGATGTCGCTCGAATTGCAGCGTCCCGCTACCCAGAAATTCTCCCAGTTTCTGGGAACCAGGATGCCATACGGGATCCCGTAGTATTCGCCCGGCCCGGGTCGATCTCTCGTTTCGAACTCGCTCTTATATCTTTCCCATTGTTCATCCGAACAGTCATGGACGTGAATATCCACCGACTTATTGTAAACGCCGATCTGATCGGGAAAACTGCGCCGACTTTTGAAGTCATCGTGGTTCAATTCATATTCCCCCACGATCCGGCGTGACTCACGCACACCAAGCAACGAGCCGGTGGCAACCATCTCCATCTCCCTGCACGCCGGGAGGTATTCTTTGAAAAACCGCGTGTATTCCTGCGCGAACTGGCGCCCGCGTATCATCGCGTCACTAAGACTGCGACACTTAACGGCATTCGTTCCAAAAAGATGCCCCGCATTCATGATCGCGGTGGTCTTTCCGCTGACAAACAACCCGGGCACGTGCCGGTCCGGCTGAGTGAAGAAACTCTCCTCAATCGCCTTAAAAACGGCTGGCTGCTGGTCGGCGTAGCTGAACTCCCGCGTGTCGATACCTGCCTGCGCCGCGCAAAGAGTTGGCGCCATGATGTGTTCCGTATCGCGGCCAGCCTGCCGGTAGGCCGCTCCGCACAGGTCCGACAAGACCGCGTCGCCCGTGGCATCGATAAAGGCCCGGGCCCTGATGTAGCGATGTCCTTCCACATTGTTGATGACCACCCCGTTCACGCGACTTCCGGAAACATCCGCATCGATCACGCGGGTAAAGAACCGGATTTCAACGCCCGCCTTCACGCAAAGTTCATCCAGCAGCAGTTTGAGGCCCTCGGTCCTATAACCAAATCCACCGTGCAGTTTTTTCCGCCACCAGATCGGATCGATTCCCGGCTTGTAGTAGCCTCTTTCATACATCGTTTCGAGTAACTCACCCATTAAACCTCCCACAATCATCCGCTCGCCATCGGCAAGGTCCGACCATGCGGAAACCATCGCCGAAGTTCCCATCCCTCCAAGGCACCCCATGCCTTCCACGAGGAGAACCTTAGCGCCCAGTCGCGCCGCGCAGATCGCCGCGCCGCATCCGCCGGGACCGCCCCCGGCGACGACGATATCATAGCTGTCCTCCGTCGGGATCTTTCTTTGGAACAGGTATTCGGCCGGTTGTTCGGACGGTGGCGTCATGGTTCAGTCTCCCTGGTAAACTCGCACGTAATCGACATACATGTCGGTGGCATTGCCTTCGCGTTCGAGGTCGATTTTCCACCCGCTGATGCCACCGATGGCGTAGTTGATCATAAAAAAGTGGGGCTCGCTTTTCGAGGTCGGACCGGTCGGATGCCGGAGCACTTCAATGTCATCGAAGTAATAACAGGTATCCTCTTTGGTAATTTTGACGGCATAAGTGTGAAAGGTGGTCGACCAATAGGATTTGCTGCCGATCTCCATGATATCCACGCGCCGGTTGATGTTCTTGACCTTTTCACCGTCTGGTCCTGACTGTTTCCAGAAATGGCTGGTGATGGAATACCCGGGATGATTCGGATGTCCCTTTCCCACCCCGCCATAGGCTTCCACGATATCCAACTCGTCGCAGGGAGCGTCTTTGTCGGTCACGCCCTTTTGGGTCAGCGTCCAGAATGCCGGCCACGTTCCCGGCGCTGATTGCGCGGTGAAGCGGCATTCCAGATAGCAGGGAGCGGAAACGTGGAATCCGGTGGAGTCCATCGCGAGAGACGAAAGAAGCCCCGTGCTTCCCCGGCCGCCGGCCGTTTTCGACGCCCGGATTCGCAGGAAGGTGCCGACTTGAGAGAAGGGATTGTCTGGTCCTTCAAAGTCGGAGAAAGGCCACCCGCTGAAGTCGCCCCCGCCCGGTTTATGCGAGCAGTAACGAGCATTTTTGCCATCCTTGGAAATAGAAAGGGCTTTGTCGAAATCATCCGCAAAAACGAGCTTCATTCCCCGGGCGGCGGGAGGATCTTCCTTAGGGATACCCTGGTTCCAGACGACACCGCCCTGGTTGTAGAGTTGCAATTCGCGGGCATCGCGTTGGCCGGTTCCGTTGTGCGCCAGGATGCGCACGCTCACGGGGCCGTTGGGAAACTGTTCCGCCGGAAAGATGAAGGAACCTTTGCCTTCCGCGTCGAGGGTTAATTGCGGAGCGATGATTTCATCGTGGCCAGATGGGGTGTCATTTCGTGCAGTCGGTTGCTGCCAGCAAAGCGCCCGGGCGGCAGTCATCCCCGGCGCCTGGAACTCTACTTTCACGTCGCCGCGAATTTCCGAGCGCAACTCCGGAGTCTTGATGATGATGGACTGAGTCCAGCCCTCACCCTTCTCGCTCTTGCCCGAGGCGAAATCTTGATACTCGTCCGTTTTGGCTTCCTGGGCGGAAAGGGAAGAAAGGACAACGAAGGTAAGGCTCAGAGCCAAGGGGAGGGGATTCATTAACTTGAGGATCGAAGCTTATCTCGAGCGATGGTCGTGGCAAGCGGGCTTAGCGTGAGGTCCCGGACTTTGGCTTATCCGCTTTACCCTCGCCGCACCCAAAATCTGTCGAAGACCGACAACGTTATATAAACATGAGGCAAGTGGAAAGATCGCGTCGGCCGATGCGTTGCTGTTAATTTTGGGAAATGAATCGGCTGCCCGCCACAGCGCGTCTGCAGAGCGCGCGGTTCTGATCGCCATCATGAGACGCATCACCTTCACTGCGCCGGGCCGGGCCGAACTGCTGGAAACGCCAGACTCAACTGGACCGCTCCAACCACGGGAAGTCCGCGGACGCACCTTGCTGTCTCTCGTCAGCCCGGGCACCGAGCTTCACCTGCTGTCGGCAGCGAACTTCCCTTTTGTCCCCGGTTATGCGTGCGTCTTCCAAGTCGATGAAACTGGTCGTGAAGTCACCGACCTGCCGGTTGGCAGCGTTGTCTTTGGAACAGGACCGCATCAGGAGTTTCAGCAGACCGATCGTCACTCGGTATGTCCTTTGCCGAATGGTTTGAATCCCAAGACCGCCGTCTTCGCCCGACTGGCCGGAGTGAGCATGAGCACCCTGAATACCGCGTCCGCGCGACCACCGGCGAGAGTGCTGGTGACCGGGTTGGGGCCCGTGGGAAACCTGGCGGCGCAGGTCTTTTCGAGGTGCGGTTATGAGGTGACAGCGATTGATCCAGTCGAGGAACGGCGGGCGCTCGCTTTGCAATTCGGTTTTGTGGATGTGCGCGCTTCCGTGAATGATGGTCCTCCCTTGGAAGACGAGATTGCCTTGCACCTGGAATGCAGCGGACACGAGCAGGCGGTTCTCGATGGCTGTCATTGCGTGCGAAAGCGGGGGGAGATCGTGCTCATCGGAACCCCTTGGAAAAGGCAAACGGGGATTTTCGCCCATGAACTGCTGAACCGGGTCTTCAAGCGATATGTGGTTCTGCGCAGCGGGTGGGAATGGGAAGTGCCGCTGACTCGCACCGACTTCCTTGCGAATTCGCGAATGAATAACTTCGAAGCGGCGATGCGATGGCTGGCCAACGGTGATCTCCGGATCGATGGCTTCGCCGAGACCTTCCATCCTGCTGACGCCGGGAAAATCTATCGCGCGATGTCCGAGCGATCGCTTCCATCATTTTGTGCCCTGTTTGACTGGCGGTTATTGAAAGCAAACAGTTGAGCGGGCCGGCCCAAACCATAACGCAAGTTCCTTTATGACACTCAATCGCGACGACTACCGCAACAAGGTGCTGGGCTGCTGGCTGGGCAAAAACATCGGTGGAACGCTGGGCGCTCCCTTCGAATGGAAACGCCAGATCAATGACGTGAGTTTTTACACGCAAAAGGATCTGAACGGTCAGCCGATGCCCAATGACGATCTCGATATTCAGCTTCTCTGGCTATGCGCCCTCGAGGAAAAGGGATTGGAGGTCACCGCGCAGCGATTAGCGGAGTATTGGTGTCTCTACGTGACGCCGCATTGGTTGGAGTACGGAACGGCCAAGATCAACATGCGCCAAGGCTTGAGGCCACCGCTTTCGGGAACTTTCCAGAATGCCAACAAACACAGTTGCGGATCCTACATCCGCAGCGAGATCTGGGCTTGTATTGCGCCGGGGCTGCCGGACCGGGCAGCGCGTTACGCTTATGAGGATGCCATTCTCGACCACGGCGACGGAGAAGGGACTTTCGCCGAGATCTTCATGGCTTCCCTGGAGAGCGCCGCTTTTGTTGTGAGCGATCTGCGCCGGCTCATCGAGATCGGGCTTTCCTACATTCCGGTAGATTGTGGCGTCGCGAAGGCGATCGGCACGACTCTGGAATGCTTCGATCGGGGCCTCAGCTGGAAGGAATCACGTGCCGAGATTTTGAAGCTCTATGGCGGCGGCACCTTGGGGATGCCACACCCGGGCGATCCCACGCTTACCGGAGTGATGGGTTACGATGTTCCGTCTAACATCGCCATCACTTTGATCGGGCTTCTGCACGGCGGCGAGGACTTTGGTCAGGTGCAATGCATCGCCGTCAACTGCGGCGAGGATACTGATTGCACCGCGGCGACGGCGGGTTCGGTTTGGGGAATCATTCACGGAGCCGCAGCCGTGCCGCAGAAATGGATCGATCCCATCGGGCGCGGCATCAAGACGGTCTGTCTGAACCTCGGTGAACTAGGCTGCTTCGGCGATCAGCTTCCCCAAACCGTGGATGAGTTAACCGATCGCACCGTTCACCTCGGCCGCACCTTGCTGATCAGCCGGTACGCGGAGCACCTTTGCAGCGCCGAGCCGACCAGCCTGGACGACGTCGAGGTGGCTTCCTTGAAAGCAGATGATGAGGGCCGTTCCATTTGGGGTGGGATGAACGGCGAGCGCATCGATTTCGACTTTTTCAGCGCGCACGTGGATTACGGAACCGGGGGACCTGTGATTCGCGAAGATCAGCCCAAAGTGGTCACCATCACCATCAAGAACCAATATAAGAGGCTTCAATCCAATCTCTCGTTGCATTGGTATCTTCCGGAGGCGGACTGGCGGGTATCTCCTTCGGCCGATGGTTACGCCATGAGTTTTGGCTGGCGCTCCAGCAAACCGCTCGTTTTTTCATTTGCCTTTACCGCCGGGCGGCTCACGCGTTCGACCAATCGAGCGGTGCTCGAGATCACCATCGAGGGACGTCCGACGGTCATGCATATCCCGATCACCTTGCTGAACGGGAACTTGATGCCGTCTGAGTGAGCATCCGCTTCACGGCGCCAGCCTGATGGAGGCCTTAGCGCGTAGGGATTTCCAGGACTTGCTGGTCCTGGAGAAGCCGTGCGCGGAGTTTTCCGTACGGCACCGCCTGAACCGGCGTCTCATTTTCCAAAGCCACCACCGCTGCGGTCGCGGCAGATTGGGCGGCCACCATGAACGTGAACTCGATGCGATAGGCGCCATACGCCACGTAACTCGAAGATGGGCAGGTGGGTGTCAGGAGATTGGCGCATTCCGCGACGCGCGGGACCAGCGCGCGATAAGGTATCCCACAAGGAAGCCAGTCGGCTTCCGGCGCTTCGTCAAAAACGGCGCCTTCGTTCCAAACCGCGCCATCTTTCACGACTCGCCGCGCGTGATGCAGATCGGGCGGCCACCAGATCAGGCCGACGGAATCCTCGACCGGCTGCGGGTCGGCCTTCCGCAGGTGCGCCTCGGTTAGCACAAAATCGCTGACCATCCGACGGCCGTTGCGGACATAGAAGGCGCGTGGCCAGCCGGCGTTGTCGGTGAATTCGTCTTTGCATAGACCCCATGGAGCCCATTGCGCGCGCAGTTTTTCCGGCACCGCCGGATCGTTCGCCATGAACCAATAGACGCCGTGAATATGATCGCGGCTCGCGCGCAGCAGGCCTTCGCGGCTGGCGTAGCTTGCAGTCGGATAGCCGTGATTCCAACCGGTGAAATTGCCGGCGAGATGATGCCACGAGCCTGGTTCGGTTTTGCCGTTCGGGAGGGAGACGGACGGCGGAGAAATCGTGCCGCCAGCGGCAAGATAGCGGCGCAGGAGTTCGTGGTGCGCAGGATCATAGTTCCCGGGCTTCTCGATCGGCAGGCAGTTGGCGGGATCCTGCGTCAGACAGAGGCGAAAGCGGTATCCCTGAATGCTTTCGTCAGGGCTGCCATGCTCGCCGAGCGGCTCGTCCTGCACGCCAAAAATTACCCCGCTGTCCGGGGCGCCCGGTCTCTTCCAGGGATCGACTCGCCGATCGAACTGACCGTGCGTGGTGTCGGTGCGGATGCCGTTTTTCGTCTCGCCATATTTCGCGTTGCCCTCGCGCCCGACCGTCGTGCTCACACCCGCGGCTGCGAGAAGGTCGCCTTCATAAGTGGCATCCAGAAAGACCTTCGCTGAAATCTCCGCGCCATTCTCGCAGCGCAGAGTTACAAGCTGCGCGCTCACTTTGCGCGTGCCGTCCATTTCCGTGAGACGATGCCCGCGCAACACCCGCACGCCGGCTTCTGCAAGCCATTTGTCAAAGACCTCCTCGGCGACATGCGGCTCGAAACGCCAGAGGCGGCGCTGCTTGGCGCGGGTCCGCACCATCTCATCGAACTCCTTCTGCCGTCCGTAGCGGGCGCTGATTTTCCGGTAAAACTCCAGCGCGAGCCCGCCGACCGCCGGGCTGTTCTGAAAGGCCTGGTGATTATCGATGTCAGTCCCGCCTAATCCCTCGACGCTCATTCCCCCGAGATGCTGTCCAGGTTCCACCAGAATGACGCTCCGGCCCATCCTCGCCACCTGAACCGCAGCAATCACTCCCGCGCTGGTGCCGCCATAGATGCACACGTCCGCCGCGTGCGCCGCAGAATCAAGGCTCACGCAGTATCAAAGGATCGGCGGGCATGATCAGGGGAAAATCGAACCGCCCTCGGAAAGGGTGCGCCGAATGAGTTGCGGATCGAGGGCCGCCGCGGCCGTGCCATTCTTCAACGCCAGCCATGCTGCCACGCCAGCCGCCTCGCCCGTCTGGTTCATGTTGACCATCACGCGAATGGCCGCGTGCGCCTGCTGATCCGCGTCGATGAAACGGCCCGCTGCGAGCAGGTTTTCGTACGAAGATTGGGGCACCAGGCTGCGGTAGGGAATTTGATAGAAAGTCGGGCTTGCGCCCGAATCGGCGCGCCACCTCCCGTTCTCCACGGGATGCCCGGGCCGCAAATACATTTCGCGCCCATCCAGGTAACGGAAGGTGATGCCCGGCTTGTCGGCGTGATGAATATCGACCCGGTAGGAGCCGTTGGCCACGGCGTCATCGAAACGCTTTCCGTGCAGAACCTCTTCGCCGGTCAATTGGTGAAGGCACCGCACATGCCGCGTCTGACGGATGCCGATCCGCGCCGGCAAAGAGAGCAGCCCGACTTTCGCGCCTGGAACGTGACGATTCATGATGTCCATGATGGCGCGGACCTGCCGGCGCCCCTCCATTTCCGCCTCCGTGAAACCCTTCGCATCCGAGCAATCGGCGTTCAAGACCCGCGTGCCCGCCAGCATGTAGGCATCGGTCCCGGGCACCGGCGCACCCCAGGCAAAACCCTCGGGCAAACCGAACTCGGCGGCGTGCGCGATCACCGTCTTTTCCCATTCCGAACCTTTCAACGTCTCCCATCCGGAAACGTGGGCGCACGTGGTGGAAGGCTGGGTCCGGCTGGCGTGGTAGGTCGGCACACCCAGCCGCTCGCATAAGTCGCCGTCGCCCGTCGCGTCGATGAAAAAGCGCGCGCGGATGGCGCCGCGGCCGCTCTTGTTTTCCACGATCACAGCGTCGAGTTTCCCATCGACGACATGCGGCGCGACAAACGCCGTGTGCAGCCAGGGGCGGATCCGGTTTTCGACCACCATCGAGTCGAGTTCGATTTGCATTTCGCCGGAGTTGAAGGCCCAGGCCCAGGCGGCGCTGCGTTCGCGATCGATCACGACGCCGCGCTTCCGGAGCCGGTCCATCACCTCGATCGTCAGCCCGGCGAAAATCTGCTTTTCGAAAACCTCGTCGAGCGGCGAATGCCACACATTGACGAGAGAAAGGGTCGCTACTCCGCCAAAACAGCCCATCCGCTCGACCAGCGCGACGGACAGGCCGAGACGCGCCGCACGGATCGCGGCAAACAGTCCGGTGCAGGAGCCGCCGAGCACGCAAAGATCACATTCCTCGATGACGGGTGTTTCACGGGCAGGCTCGGCAATATTCATGAACGCTCCTTTTTGAATAAAACGCTGACAATTTGGTAAGGGGTAAAATCAATGGAGGTCTCGCGACGTCCGGCCCGGGACGATTTTCCAAGCGCGTCACAGGGAGCCGTTTTCCAGCCGGCCGCGGCCCGGACGCGCAGGGTGCCTCGATGCCCGGAGACCTCATGCAGCCGCAGCAACCATGAATGGGCATCGATCGGCATGGCCCACTCCGGAATCAGCGAGTCACCGCCTTCGAGCGATTGGAGGGCCGCGGCAACTGGCTTCCCGCGATACGGCAGGGGACCGCTGAAAAGGGTATTCGCAACGCTGGCGGGGTGATCGGCGCGGGAAAGTCCGCAGTGATAATTGCCAAACGCCAGCCGGATCGAATGCTGGCCAATGTCGGTGTGTGGCGATGGAATCGGGAGACGCGAAAGGTGAGGTGGCCAGGCGACGCGCAGACCGTCACAACCCGCCGCGAGCGGGCTGCGCACCAGACTGATCCCGATCGTGCCGTCACGAACTGAAGCGCCGTATTTCGCCTCGGTCACTGCGAAAAGACCCGCGCGTTCGCCTTCATCAAATACTGCGAGCCACCGGCTGAACGGCACCTCCCACATCGCTTCGGAATGCGAACCACTCGCGGTTTGTGGTCGAAGAACACTGCTGTAAGGAATCCCGAACCGGGCGTGAGTGGCGGCATAGCGCGTGGGAAAACAGAGCTTCAAAAGTGCATGCGGCTCCCGCCAATCCAGATCCACTTCGACGTGCAGCAACGGGCTCCCGGCCTCCAGGAAAAAAGTCACGGTGGCTTCATTGCTCCCGCCCGCGCGGCGGTGCACGCGGAATCCGGCTCGATGCGCGCCGTCGGTGAAAACTTCGATTTTCGCCTTGCTGCGACAGACTTCACCGCCCGCCAGCGTCTGCCGGTCCAAGTCCCACGCCTCGAACCGGGCGGGTTGGTCCCGGTAATGCCAAAGCTGTCCGGCTGGCCCCCGCAGCGGCATGGATTCTCCGCCCCATGCGAGGCGATCCAGCCATCCGTTTTTGTCGAGACGGAATTCCACCAAACCATTCGAAACCGATGACCCGGTGACGCGCACCTCATCGCAGGGCTCCGTGAGAATGGCGTCGCCGACCGCGCAGCCGCCGAGCGCGGGCAACTGCACGCGCACCGGTTTTTTCGAGCGTGGCCTGGGGATCCAATGCGTGACCGGCACCGCATGCGGATTGAAAAGACACTCCACCCCGCCCGAACCCGCCAGAGCGGCGCGGGCCTTTGCCGACTCACTCTCAGCCAGACTCCGAAGTTCCGGGATTCCTTCGAGGTACACATCCCACACCGAGCTGCCCGGGATGTAATCATGAAACTGCGCGAATACGAGTCGCTTCCAGGTTTCGCTGCGATCCCACCGTTTTCCAGTGACACAGGAGACCGCTTCCGAACTTTGCAGCGCGCGCTCCAAGTTCCGGAACGCCGCCTTCACCTCTCCATGCGTGGTGAAAGTTCCGCGATGCCCTTCCAGATAACACTCGCCCTGGTAAACCGGCAGCCGGTTGCGCAACGGTTCGAGGCGCGCAAAAAAATCCTCCGGCTGATCCCAGACCACCTCCGGCATCCCGGGCAATCGTCCGAGACGCCGCGCCCGCTCGCACATTTCCGCCGTGGGTCCCCCGCCGCCATCTCCGAAGCCGGTCGGCAATAAATATTCGCGGTGAATGTCGCCTTGTTGATGGCCCCACGAAGATGCCTTCAACTCCCCGGTGTCGGTTTGCCCGTTGTAGCCGGCGTCCTGCGTCACGTGAGCGATGACTTCCGACCCGTCATTTCCCCGCCAGAGGAAGCTGCTGTACGGAAAACGATTCACGAAATTCCACGTCAATTTCGTGGTGAAAAAATACCGCGCCCCGGCCATGCGCATCATTTGCGGCAGACAAGCGGAATAGCCGAACACATCCGGGAGCCAGGTCAGGGTCGCCGGCGAACCCTTGAGCCGGGTAAAGGCCTCCTGCCCCATCATGAAACTTCGCCACAGCGCTTCACCGCAGGCGATCAGCGTGTCGGATTCCACATACATCGCGCCCGTTGCCGACCATTGGCCGGCGCGGACAAAGGTCATCACTTTTTTGGAAAGTCTGGGCGCGCGCCGTTCCACTGCTTCGTAGCTGGCCGGCTGGCTGTACGCGAAGCGCATCTCCGGATATTCTTCCAGCAGGCGGCTCACGGTCGCGAAAGTATGCACCGCTTTCAACTCGCCGATGCGCTCCGGCCAAAGCCAGACAAGATCAATGTGCGCGTGACCGCTCAACACGCAGCGCATGAGCGACCGGCTGCCGCGCAATTCCTCATAACCGGCGGCCAGACGGACGCGCGCCGCCGCCGGGCCATCGCGATCCAGCGCGTCCACGGCTTCGTCCATCACCCGCAGCAGGCGGCGATATTCCGGACTGTGTTTCTCGACCGCCGGCTGAAGCGAGCCGGGCGCGACCTGGGGCGGAAGATAAACGTTCTCCTGCTGCCGCAGCGTTAACGCGACATCGAAAAGGCATTTCAAATCGTGAAAGGCATGCCACGCCTCGTCGTTCCGCCGGCAGAGATCGGCACCTTCAAAGACGCTTCCTTTGGCGGATAATCCAACCGCTCGCGGATGCCAGATTGCGCTTTGCACGCAGTTGGACTCGATCCACAGCTCCTTCGTTCCGGAGGGCAACCGGCAATGCCGGTGCGCAACATCAAAGCCAAACCACGGTTCGCCTTTCAGGTAGAGCGTGGCCTCGCCTTGATCGCGCCAGGAAAACCACGAGTCCCCGCGGGTCGGTTTCGGCAGCACGATCCGGCACCAGCGTTGATCGAAAAGTTTTCCCCATGCGGAGCCCGGCTCCACCGGACGCCGCCGGCGTTTGATCGCTTCCTTCCAGGAAAGAAGGTCCGGCCCCGCCTCGGTCGCCTCGACCGCCAGCGGCTGCACCTCCCACCACAAACCCGCTTCCAATCGCCTGGCTGCCGACTCGATCCGAAGCGGATTTAATTGCAGCAGGTGATTAATTGGGAGCACGAGTCAGGCAGCCGAGAGGGTATGCGAATACGACGGTTTCTTATTCTTCTTCGATGAATGATCAAGCGCTTTCCAAATGCTCGCCAGCGCTTCCCGGCGGGTCGCGTCTGTTGCCAGCGGCAACTCTTCGAGCCCGGCAACCCGCGCCCAGCGCTGCGCCTCTTCGGGAGATACTTTCTCCTCCAGTTTGGCCTTCCAGCCCGGAATCGCTCCCCGCACCCCGAGGTATTGCAGGGCCGGAAATGCCGGATCATCGGGCGATACATCACGGAAGAAGATCAGCATCGCACCGCCTTCAACGAGCTGCCGTTGCAGGTCATCCACTGGCACGCAGCGAGGGGCGATCTCCAGGGAGACCGCCAGCGACGCTGCGACTCCCGCAGCCTCTCCCAGCGCCATCCAGCAAGGTTCCATCCGCAAAGTACCGAAGCCGAGATGGCTCGCGCTGACTGCCACCGGCACCAGCAGATTATCGATTGTCTTGGGCACCATGATTCCGAACGGCACCGTGTAGGGCTCGGTGTGCAAGCTGAGGAAACCATCGAGATGATCGCGCCCCTCCTCGCGTTTGTGCACCGCATGGCTGTCCACTGGGTAATGACTGGCGGTCACCGAATTGGCATGAATCGGCGGGCGGCCTCCGGGAGTCGTGGAAAGCGCGTCATGCGCCACGAAACAGTTTTCGCCGAGGATCCGCCGTCCTTCGCGGACGTAAACCTGGCGGGGAAAGTTCCCGTTATCGGTGTATTCATCCGCCGCCAAGCCGAAGCGCTGCGCATTTTTCTGGAATGACTCCGGCACCTCCGGGTCGTTTTGGAGGAACCAGAAAAGTCCGAGGATATAATTCTGCAGACGGGTTTGAAATTGATCGCGCCACGCCCAGTCAGCCGTCGGCCAAGGGTAGTTTTCCTCGGGCAAATCGGTGGAGATGAAAGCGAGGTGTTGATTGTTGGCATCCGTCTTCCCGTTCGGCAGCCAGACGATGTTGGTGATCCGCCCGATCCCGTCCCACTCGCGCTCATTCCGGTGCACTCCAGGCATGCGATCCAATTTGAGATCGTCAATGAGTGAAACGTATTCCGACCGGTCATAGCCTTCCGGTTTGGGAAAGGGCACACGGTTGTCCGGCTGGTCGGTCAGGCAGAGCCGGAAGTTGTAAGCCTGAATTGTGTCGTCCCCCTCGCCGGTGGAATGCTCGCCCACTTCCGGGAAGCCCCACTTCTGGTAAAACCGCCCGGACTTCGGTTCCCGATAGTCCGCAAACCCTTCGCGCCGGGTCGCGAAAGGAACTCCCGCCGCCGCCGCCAGGTCGCCCTCGTAGGTCGCATCGATGAAGCACGATCCGGAATAGGTCTCGTCGGCGTTGGATTGAAGATCGCGGACGCGGACCGACATGATCTCGCCTCCATTTCGCTCAACCCGTTCCGGAAGAGCGTCGAATTGCCGATGCAGGCGCACCGAGACCGACGGACACTCCGCCAGCATCTCCAGCAAAATCTTTTCTCCCACCGAAGGTTCGAAATGATAACCATCGCTACTCACGATTAGCTGTTTGGAATCCTTCCCGTAGGTCTCCGCGTAATGGGCGCGAATGCGGTCCACGAATTCCTTGAAAAGCCCGGCCGCGCATCCGCGGGTGGAGATGTCCGTGGCTCCCAGCCCGTTCGCCGGCAGGCCGCCGACATGCGCCGTCCGTTCGAGGATGATCGCCGAACGGCCTAGTCTTGCCGCGGCGATCGCGGCAGTGATCCCGGCGGGTGTTCCGCCGACGATGATCACATCGGCGATGGTCGTGTTGGGAGAAGATTTTGAGGCCATACTTTTTAGAGCTGCGCTCGCGTTTTCCGGGAGCAACTGCACGCTATTTTAACCGCCGAAGCTACTTTTTAAGCACGATGTATTGAGGGGCGCCGGTCAGGTTCAACTCAATGGAACTGCTGTTCACCGGCACCGTTCCTTTCTCGCCGTAAATCTGAACGGTTTCCAACGTGCCACTGGCCTGCACCGGCACCGTGACGGCATGCGGAACCGCCTTGTCTGGCGTTTGCATGGGCGGTGGAGAGGTCCATGCCACCAGTTTTATTCCGCCGGCTGGATTGGTGAAACGCACCACGAAATCACGCGGATCCTTTAAGTCGATCCGCTTGTCCAGGCGATACCCTTTCAGCTCGGCGATGAAAACTTTGCAGGCGTTGAAAGCCGGCGTTGGTTCGCCGGGCCGATAGAGCGCAAATCCTTCTTTGCCGCCCCATTCATACCAACTGGTGATCCGGACGCCTTCGAGAAGATCCACCAGATACTGACGCACCAGATGCCACGCCTGGTATTCATAGCTCTGTTTCGGATCTCCTCCGGCATATCCCTCCGCTTTTCCGAGAGGAAATCCGCGTTCGGTATTCACAACCGGGATGTCGGCCGGTCCGCCCGCAGCCGCCATTGACTTGTGCATGATGGCATAGGCCTCGTGATAGTCCTCCGGCGCCTTCAATCCGTAGGGATGAACGGACCAGGCATCGAGCTTGGTCTTCAAGATCCCCTTCGCAAAAACAAAGTCCATCCACTTATAGGATTCCGTCCACATATTGGAAACCGAGCCGCCGAGAATCACGCAGTTCGGGTTCGCCTTCTTCATCGCGGGCACGGTGGCTTTAACCAGATTGGTGTATTCCTCCGCGTAAGGCTCGGAGTTGCCCTTCTTCCCATGTTTTCCCCAGAAGGTCATCGTATTCGGCTCGTTCCAGATCTCCCAGATGATATTCCGGCCTTTGTAGTGCGCGGCCAGGGCTGCGGCATACTTGGCATACGCGGAACGTCCCGGCTCATCCTTGGCGTGACCGTAGAGTTTGTTGCTAAAGGCGATGCAGCCGATGATGGAAAGACCGCGCGCCTCGCAATTACTGACGAAAGTGTCGAAGACTGAGAAGTCATAGACGCCCTGAGTCTTTTCCACTGCCTCCCAGATAAACCCGCGCCGGACCCACTTCATTCCGAGTTCTTTGACGGCGTCGAGATCCTCCGGATTGTCGGTATTCCCCTTGAGCTGCACGCCCAGCGAGTTGGGAATAGTCGGATCCACCGGCCAAACAGCGGCCTGCGCCTTGGCGGCTCCCAACGAGAGATAGACAGCAATAACAGCGACAGCGCTTCGGAATGAGAGTCGAGGGAGGAGCAATTTCATAAGGTGATTGTTCGGCGGTTGTGCAGGCGCTGGTCGAGGCAAAGAGTGAGTGTCATGCTAAGCCTTAATCGAGGCAGCGCGACCGAAAGATCTTCCCTGAAATGGACATTCCATAACGCATTTGCGACACGCATCGCAGCTCTATTTGGTCGTGTTCTTTTTCGAAAAGACAGAAAAGCTTTGGACGCGTTCAATGGCTTTTTGGAATTTTTCTGGCAAAATCAGCGGTTCTGCTGGCATGGGATTGTCGAAGGTAAACGAGACGAGCATCCTAGAGTCACTCCACGCTTTCGGTTTCTGCGTTTCATTGTCGATCCAGATCCGATATTCCTGCTTCTCGCCGCTTGGGGAAGCGATTTCGGTTTTGTAATGGCGACACTTTGCGCCTTGGAAGGAGACCATGTCCACAAAAGTCCCGGCGGCAACCCATGTGAAGAGCGACTCATCAAAGCGTTCGTCTTTGAGGTTGCCTGTCTTCAGGATATTTACGCGCTCATAGGGCGTGTTCTGGTAAAGAACGAATCCCGTCTGCTCGGTCCACCATAATTCCGTGCTGCCTCCATTCGACCAGTGGACAATGTCATGCCGCAACGAGCCCTGTCTCACAATATCGATCTTCTGCTTCAAGCGAGGAGGGGGAGTGGGGGAAGCTGCCGGGATGGAGGGCGTGGGTCTTGGAGTGGCAGCGGACTTTTCTGCCTGAAAAGCCACGGTCCATGCAGCATCGCCCTTCGGAAAAAGGACGGTGTGCACGATTTCCTCGGCGGCCCGGAGCTGGCCCAGGCTCCAGCCCGCGAGCGCAAGCGCCATGAGCAAACCTCTATTCATACACCGCTTCCAATTGTTGATCGATAACCCTTCCGGTGAAACGGTCGATGGCGATGTGAAACCAGTATCGCCGCTCTCCCTGAACCACAAAAGCACTGTTGAGCGTGGCGGTACTGGACGCACCCGAAGGGAAGCTACCCGCCTGGGCAACCACATCGATCAGCAAATTCCAGGTCCGCGTATTAACCGTCGAAGAGAGCGCCCGCAACGTAGCTTCGCCATAACCTTTGTTACGAATGGGCTGATCAGTGGAAGTGTTGTTAGAGGAGATACCCGACAAAGCGGTATAGATTGGGTTGCTGAGTCGGCTGACCAGTTCCGCGGGGTTCATCAATGGCCCATTGGTTGAGAGGTCGCTGGTGATGGCCTTTCCGGCCACTGAGCCCTCCGTGGAGGCTTGCGTGCCGGAAAGGACTATCGTGGACGAGCCGCTCGTCTCAATCGTTCCGGAAGCAATCGCCTGCAGGACACCGGCCGGGGCATTGTTGATATTCACCCTACCCGCGACGATCACTGGTTCATCGTACACGGCGAAAAGATCGAGCAAGCCGGCATCAGCGCTCTTGTCAGACCAAAAATCCAGGGTTTTGAAGGGTTGATCGCGAAAGACATAGCCGAGCTCGCCCACAGACCGGAATGGACGATTCAGAATGACGGGACGCCGCCGGTCCTTGCTCGGCGTAAGCTGGTCGTAATGATAGAGCAAAACTCCGTCCCCGCAGGTCGTTTCATTGTTCCCGTTCCGGATCTCGTCACCGTTCGCGGGTCGGGGACCGTAGTCGGCTCGCCATGCATCTCCCGGGCGGGCAACTCCGTCAGGATCCACATACCAAAAATGAGCTTCCGAATCTGACTTCGGGACGTTCCACGCCCAGTCATCGAGCATATAGCCGACGGCAAACCTTCCGGCTTTCGGAGGACCCGGATAATTTACCGGGTTTCGATAGACAAATCCCTGTGCGGTATCGGGCATCAGGTAGCTAATGCATCCTTTGGCACTCCCCTGGTTCGAATTCAATTTGGCATTAGGTCGAATGCTATTATTCGAACTCCACACATAAGTGTAAGTCGTGCCCGAACTGTTTCCGTTTCCGGAATGGGCAGAAAACCGGTCCGTGCGCGGATCCGGCCGGCCTGCGCCCCAAAAAAGAAACCAGCCGTTATCCCCGTCCCGATGGTTGTAGGTGTATTGCGACGTCGAGCGGAGTTGCTGAATCCGCGCCATCATCGTGTAGGGAAGCCACACCCCTGTGCCATCAGGTCTATCGTTATACTCCAGGACAAACGTGATTTGCGGCTCGCCGGAATTGTTGAGAGGAAAAACATCCACAAAATGAGTCGGATATCCTCCCACCGACCTGTCGCGAGGATCCCGGTCAAATTTTCCGAGCCAAACGCCCATCAGGTCAGTTCCGGCTCCGGGATTCGCGTAATAGAGGTAGTTATTCGAGCCCGAGACAACGACGGGATCGAAGTAGTTGGTGGCGCCCGTTGTAACTATACCCGTCGATTCCAGTTTGACGGGTTTGTTGAAAAAGTCGTTCGGTTTGGTATTCCCCGGCTTTGGATTCACAAAAGCGATAGTGCCGGCCGGATCAGGCTTCAAGGGATCCGACCCAAAATCTTTGAACCATTCGAAGGGTTTTTCCGGCGGCTGTCCAATCGCCGGAGGGTCTCCGCTCTTGCTCGTGGTGGTCTCCTTGACCTTAATTTGGCACCCGCCGTAAGTCACAAGACGTAGATGCCCCGGCGTGTTGGGGTATTTGACTGGATCTGCTGTGGAACGTTCATGCGGATTCCATACCTCAGGCTGAATCCAGACGTCCTCTGTTCCAACCTGCCAATTTCCCGATGCGTCCGTGACATTGCGCGCATAAGAAACGGCTGACAATCGCTGGAGAACAGGCAGATTCTCCATTCCAAATACGGTATCAAAAAGCGCCTTCTCTCCATAAGGAACAGCATACTGGCCGTCAACGATCGGCTGATAAACTGCCGTGGGATAGTTATCCGCATCGGCTTGATCTATCAGGTTCGCTCCGATTTGCAGAATGTGCCGATCCTTTTCCGGGGAATATTGATTGAAGGCCACTCCGGCTGGCCCGGTAGTATCCGTATCCACACCGCCGACCAGGCCTGGCTGCCCCCCCAGGGATCCGTTAAGAATTCCTGCCTTCAGAAGCTCAAAGAAATCCGGCTCTCTGCTCGCGGTCCGAACTTCCTCCAGAGTGAGAATGCCAAACGACTTCCCGTGACTGTATTCCCAACGAGCATCGGAGGAGGTAGCTCCGCCAGAGGCAGGATGCCAGGTCAGTCCGAAGCAGGCCTTAATCGCGGTTGCTTGTTGTGCCGCAGAAACCGAGGGCGCAAAGGCCGCCGCGTTTGGGCCGTTGTGCCCCAGCCAGGCCAGTTTGGCGAGTGAGAACCTGCGCTGGAGAAACGGTTCCCCCGTCTTGAGGGTGGAAGGTGCTTCCTGAGTTCCATCATCCTTGTAGTGAATGAAAGAGGCGGTGGTTGTGACACGCAGGTTCGCAAGGTTGCGGTTGGCGGACTTGGGATCGTCGGCCAGTCCGCCGTAGTCGATCGTCGATCCCGCGGGCGTGACCGGCTTCCAGGTCGGCGTGGTCACCGCGCGGCTGAAGGTGCCCATGTATTGCAAGGCATTCACGCTGAAACCCAGTGACTGACGGAGCTTCAAGAGCTCCCGCCGGCTCAGCAACGCCTGATCGGTGAGCCCTCCCACGGAAGACCCGGAAAGTTTCAAAAAGCCGCTGTCGTTCTTGAGGACGAAATTGTTCAACCAATTGGTGGCCGTGGCGGCATCGAAGGTGAAGTTCTTAAACGAGCCATTCGGACTGCCCAACTGCGCGGTGGCGTAGTTGCGCCAGCCAACGATGTTGTTCACCTGATCTTGCGGCAACGTTCCAGACGCGGTGGTTGGCAACGCGGCCAGATTCGCGAGAGCTATCGATCCTTTGGGGCCGCTTTGCGCGGCCGAAAGACCTTTGGTGCCACTGGCCACAGGATCGGCTGGATACCCGGCCACGTTCATGTCCAGCAATCCACCTTCATCGTACATGACAAACGCATATCTCCCGAGCGCATAGTTCGCGTTGGCCGGGTCTCGCATGGCCGCTACATCCGCGTTGGTCTTCGGGGTGGCGCCGCTGCGGGTGACATAGACCCAATCAGGCAGACTATTCGCAAAATCCGAAGTCGGATCAGTGCTGTCGTCACCGAGTTTGGCCTGGTCTTTCGGCAATAGGTAGCCTGCGTTCCACCGTGCCGCACTGATGAAACGGGCGTTCAGCGACGCGGTCCCGGAGCTGGCAGGCGACGCCCGGTTGGCCGGAAAATTGGTGTAGCCGTCGGTCGGCGCGCCCCAGTCTGGCGCACTGCCGGTTCGCGCGCTGCGGCGAACCATGCTGGTCAAGGCCGGATTGGTTCCCGACGCGACGGGAACTGCAATCTTGGCCGGCCCCATGGTCCGATACTTCGTTCCGCTGTCAGTCGGCGTGGGAAGATAGATCGTGACCTCTCCGTTCACGGTGACTGTCGAGCCGGCGGCGATTTCCTGCCGCAAATCTCCGACGATGATGTCGAGCGCGCTTTTCGCCAGAATATCGGCTCGATTGCGCTGAGCGCTGCTGTTGGAGACCTGGCGGTCGCTCATCGCGCGGGAGAAGAATGCCAGTACCACAACCGTCAGCATGGCGACAAACGCCAGCACGATCACCAGCGCCATGCCCTGGCAGTTCCCGGACCTTCGTTGCGGTTTTTGGAACGAGGTCGGGTGTTTCATTTTGCCGGGGTGGGGTTGAGGTAAAAGTATCGCTGGTAAATCCGGACTTGCCCCGCGGCAATGCGCGGCATGGTCTGCCCTCCCGAGTTCACTTTATCCTGCCAGAGTTGAGCGGGCAGCTTCGTAATGGCCGGCCCGCTCACATCGTCCAGATTATCGATGGAGGCAGCGATATCGTCCGGGGTCGCCAGCAGACGGCTTCTTTTGTCGAGGATGGCGATGGTCATCACCAGGGCCACAACATCTTTGAGTCCATCCGCACTAGTGCTGGTTTGGAGCCACGGTTGGTCGGAGAAAGTGTTGTCCTTGAGCAGGAAACAAAATTCCAGGCGGTAAACCTGTTCACCCAGCACCTGATAATCCGCGTCCGCACCGGCTCCGGCAATTTGACTCCAGATGTCGGTGAGTTTCCGGTTGTAGATCATGGGGGAGGGAGCGGGATTCGCCAACCCGCTGGCTCCGCTCGTGGCGCTGGTCACTCCGCTCCAGATAAGGGCTTTGTTGAGTCGCTCGAGCTGGTTGTCCTTAATGCGGTAACCGATGACGCTGACCGAGCTTTTCGGTGTGCTGCCCGTGGCGCCGGCTGGATAGTAACCGCTGGCCTCGCAATAGAAGGCCATCTGGTCATTCTTCGTGTTCGCGCCGTTCTTGCCGAAGTAGTATTCCACATCGGACCGCTTCACGAGGGAACCCAGATCGGCGGCCATGCGGTCGAAGACCAACCGTGCCTGGCCGTCGGCGTCCATATGCTTGTTGCTATTGAGCGTTACCCCGGTGGCGCCATTCATCAACTGGGCCGCCACCAGGACGATCAGAATCAGCACGGTCACCGAGACGAGCACTTCGACAAGGGTGAACGCGGTTCCCGGATGTTTCGCGCGGTTCATGGTGAGGGGTTCCGGTCCAACGCAATGAAAGTCTCGATCAGGCCCGACACTTTGGTCATGTCGTCCTGCGGCGCCGGCCAGGAGATTCGGATCCGGCCCGTGCTTGCGGCGTGATTGGTACCGGGAGTCAAAAACACCCGGGCTTGGAACCTCGCATCGGCCTTGGCGACCACGGTTCCATCCTCCTTGAAATAAAGGGCCGGGCTGTCTCCATCCAGCTTGAGGTTAAATTGAGGAGAGAAAGTCTTGTCCCCGGCCGTGGCACGAAGATCAGAGTGAATGGCCGTGGCGATGTTGACGGCCAACGTTTGCTGAATAGCCGCCTGATTGGAATTCAAGCCAACCGGCAAAAGCCCGAAGATGGCGACCGCGCAAAAAGCCATCACTCCCAGCGCGAGCGTGACCTCGACCAGAGAAAATCCCCGCGTTGCTGGCTGGGCGCATTTCATTTTCGGTAGATGTCCACCTTGCCCGTCACCCCGGCGATTTGAATCGCGACCACGTTGGGATTCTTCGTATCCGGAACCGCGCCGTGCGTGAGCCGCAATCCAATCTCCATCATCCGCACCGGCGTATCGACAATCTTCGTGGCCTCGCCGAGGGGACTGAACTGGATGATTTTGGTGAATTTGTATTGAGTCGCGCCGCCGGTGGATCCCAGCGGATAGGAAAAGGTCACCGCATTCGGAACCATGATGCTGCTCCCCGCAAACTGGGGACGGTTCGCAAAGTCATCATGCCCGACATGATACTGGTCCGGTGGATCCGAGGGACGGACGAGGGCTTCGGCCTTAAGCCGTTCCAAATGGGAGTTCTCAAACTTCATCAGCTTGCCGAGAGGTGTCAGGGCGGAGGGAATGGTATCGAGAGGTGTGGTCGGGTTGCTCGAGGTCGCGGAATAAACCCGGGTGCCATCCTTCGAGGCCACCGCCGAAACGACGATTCTTCCGGTTCCCGGCGTTCGGGGAAAGCTGGAGGCGCCGGGATCTTCTTCGAAAAAGCCGACCCACGCATAAGTGTTGTTGGCTGTCGCATAGGCGCGCGCCACGTCCAGCGCACCCGCGATGTCGTAACCGACCCTGGCGAAACCGCCGTCTCCCCTGATCGCGTTAAAGGCCGGGATCGCGAGAGTCATGATCACGAGGATGATCGCGATGACGACCAGCAGCTCGCTTTCCAGCACAGTGGGATCCGAAGCTTGGAATTCACGTGACTTGAAGTCGCGGC
>JADMIO010830157.1_pt1 | contig 66328 bp, 56 predicted proteins | sample 8958161 | NCBI WGS metagenome assembly JADMIO01 (sample SAMN16585339, study PRJNA669376) | soil metagenome | isolation source: Crop rotation soil | place: USA: Cullars Rotation, Alabama | collected 2011 | reverse complement strand
GCCGCGACTTCAAGTCACGTGAATTCCAAGCTTCGGATCCCACTGTGCTGGAAAGTGGAAAGAGGGCTGCCTGGAGTTGATCCACGGCGGCAGCCAGTTTTCCGGCCTCGAGCTTGAGCGAAAGGGACGGCGGATCCGCTGACGGCTTTGCGGTGGGTTCCGGCGCGGGCGTGGGTGCGAGTGCTGTTGCCTGTGCAGCAAGACGGGGCGCGCCAGAGAGCACGGCGACAGAAACAAGGAGAATGCAGGCAATCAAACGCGGGGTTGAATTCATCGGGTTAGGTAAAGTTCGCGGAGTCTCCGCTCATGCGAAGAACGATGGTCAGCGCAGGAACCCACGGAGATTTTCTGCCGGATGTCTTGAATGAGCGGGGGCAGGAGCAAGAGCAAGAGCACGGGCAAGAGCAAGGAGCGGGAGCAGGGGCATCATGCGGCTCAGGAGTCGCCTGTTTCTCCGTGCGCAGCTATTTGAGATCGGCTCTCAGAGGCCGGCTTCGATTCGGGCTTCGAGGATGGTCAAGGTTGCGTGCGCGGGGGTGCCGAGCAGCGCACCGCCAGTTGGGTTGCTCAGTTCGAGGCGCACGGTCTCTACTGGCTCGGCGAGGTTGTCCACGGTGATCGGCACGGTGAATGTCTTTTTCGCTTCACCATTCTCGAAGGTGAGGGTGCCGGATACAGGTGTGAAGTCGTCTGTCTCTGTCGCCGTGCCTGCAATTGCCGCGTATTTGACGGTGATCGCACCCGTGGTTCCCTTTCGTGTGACTGTAATGGTGGCCGGTCCAGCGGCTTCATTCACGATGAACTGAGACGAAGCGAATTGTACGCTTCCATTTCGGACTTCCGGGTCAGCGATGGTTAAAGTTGCTGTCGAGGGGCTGCCGAGGATCGCGCCTTCAGGATCGCGCAGTGTCAGCAGCACAGTTTCGGTGCCCTCGGGTTTTGAATCGCGACTGATGGGTATACGGAAAATCTTGAAGACTTGTCGGGGTGCGAACTCCAGTGTGCCTGAGACCGCGGTGTAATCTTCGCCCGCGGTCGCGGTGCCGTCGGCGCTGGAATACTTGATGCTGACTGCCCTGTTGATCGCTCCACGGCGAATAACGGTGATCAATGCAAAGCCGGCAGCGCCGTTTTCGCGCACGCGATAGTCGCTGCTCATAAACTGCAGGCGGGCGGCAATCTCGTTATCGCCAATGGTCACCCAGGTCATGTTGCGCGTGCCGAGCACAGCACCGCCCGTAGGTGAGCTGAGCAGTACGCTGAATGTTTCCGGCCCCTCCTGCTCCTTGTCTTCGAGGATCCGGACAGGGAAACTTTTGCTTTTCTCCCAGGGTGCGAACTTCAACGTGCCCGAGGCTGCGGTGTAATCGAGCCCGGCCCTGGCGGTGCCATCGCGCGTCGAATAGTCGACCGTAACTACTCCTTCCGTGCCTTCGGTGCGGACAACGGTGATGATTACGGATCCGGATCGTTCACTAGTCAGGTATTCCGTTCGTGCGAATTGAATGACTCCGGCTGGCTCCGAATCGATGATACCAACCGTGGCAACATTTGGACTTCCGAGGGTGGCGCCGCCGGTGGGATTGCTCAGCGCCACGGTGAATGTCTCCAGGTCCTCCGAATCTCCGTCCTTCGCGATCGGGATGGTTATGGCCCGGCTGAGTTGACCGGGCGCAAAAGTCAGCGTTCCCGAGGCCTCTGAGTAATCTGAACCGGCTTTTGCCGTCCCGTCGGCCGTCTTGTAATCCACGGTCACCTCGCCGGCGCCGCCCTCACGCCGCACGACGATGAGCGACACCGAACCCGCGCCTTCGCGAACGCGAACCTCTCCCAGTTCGAATTGGATCTGCCCGGGCGGTTGGTCGTTGTCCGAAATGATGAGCGATGCCTTGCTCGCGTCCGGATTAATTTTCGCGCCGCCGGTCGGATCGCTTAATGAGAGGAGAATAAATTCAGCTCCTTCGACCAGCGCGTCCTCCAGGATCGGCACAGTAAACGTTTTGGACGTTTCTCCCGCGGCGAAAGTTAGTGTTCCATTTGTCGCGGTGTAGTCCTCACCGGGAGTCGCCGCATGCTCGGAGAACGGTGGAAGCGAAGTCGCGTACCTCACACTCACCTCGCCGTCGCTCCCTTCGCGTCGGATCACGGTGATTGAAGCCTGCGCTTCACCCTCGCCGATTCGGAATTCTCCGGTCGCAAATCCGATGACTCCGGCCTGGGGTGGGGGAGCAATTTCTTCGATGACCACGCGCGCATTGCTGGGATTGCCAAGGATCGCGCCGTGGGCATTCCGCAGACCGACGGAGAATGTCTCGTTTCCTTCCGGCAGATTGTCCGGCTTGATGGCTACGCTGAATTTCTTTTCGGATTCTCCCGGCGCAAAATTCAGGGTGCCCGACGTGATTTCGAAATCCGCGCCGGGTGTGGCCACTCCGACCAGGGCGACGCTCACTTCTGGAGTGAAATAGTCCACCGACGCGGGAGTAGTCGTGTCCCCGGTACGTGTTACCCGCAGTTCTACGCTGCCTGCATTTTCCGCAACGTGATATTCAGACGGATTGAATTGAATCGTGCTGATCGGCGGCGCTATGTCGTTGTCGACAATCGTTAGCAATGCGTTCGCAGTGCCTAACGTGGCCCCGCCGGTCGGCTCGCGAAGTCGCAGGCCGAGGAGTTCGTTTCCTTCCACCAGCGTGTCTTCGAGAATCGGCACTTCGAAGATGCGGCTCGTGACGCCGTCGCCAAAAGTCAGTGTTCCTGAGACCGGCGTGTAATCGAGATTCGGGAGCGCCGCGCCGGCGACCAGGGCGTCCCCGTTTGCCACATTGAGCGGCAGCGTCTCGTAGTGCACGCCGACTTCCCCTGCGCTGCCATCGACGCGCACCACTTCGATAACTGCACGTCCGCCGCCCTCATTGACTTCGTACCGATCGAGCTTGAACTGCAGACGTCCACGAGGCGGAGGTGGCGTAATGGAATCGACGATTCCCAGCGTCGCCGCGCGCACGGTGCCGAGATCGCTGCCTGGGCTAGGGTTCAATAGCAGCAGTCCGACGGTCTCCTTTTCTTCCGCGACGTCGTCGAGTTTCACCGGCACCAGAAACGTCTTCGTCGTTTCTCCCGGTGCGAAGACCAGGTCGCCAGAGACCGCTGTGTAATCCGTGCCCGGTGTGGCGGTGCCGCCATCTGTTGCGTAGCGCACCCTTGTCTCCACATTCAGGACGCCTCGGCGCTGCACCGTAATCTCAGCCTGACCGGCGTTTTCTGTCACCAGGTAGGTCGGCTGCGAGAACTCAACCAAGGTGGACGCGGGTTGCGCCCGGCGCACATAAACCTGCGCGACTTGAGTATTGGTGAAATCACCCGTGTCGAGCCATGCGAGGACAGTTCCGGCGCCGCCGATCGGAACGACCGCGAGCGGGCTCGGACGGGCAAAGGCGAGGAACGGGTAGAGGGAATCTCCCGGCCTGCTGCTCACGCCAGCTCCGCTGGCTGAGCCCGCTCCATATTCCTGCCAGGCTAACTCGTTCGTGTTATTCGTTCGGGTCAGCTTGCTCACGTAGATCTCGACGTTTCCAATGGGGGCGAGAATGGGCAGATCTTCGGCCCATGCGACGAGGGGCGCATTGTCCAGGGTAAATCCGAGACTTAATCCGCCATCCGCTTTTGCCAGCGGTACGGATAGCGAAGGACCGGCGTTGACCCACGCCGTTCCATCGAGGCGCCGCAGGTGAATGAGTTTCTGCTCCTGGTCGGAGTAGAGCCAGCCGACATGTGCGACACCGCTGTTCGAGAAGACCAACCGCGGAGAACTCAGCACGTAACGGCCAGCCGCGTGCGGACCAATGTCGCTGATTCCGCGGTGGCTCGCAGCACCGGCGCCGAATGGCTGCCATGCACCATTGCTCCAGCGGCGCACGTGGACATCGCCGCTGCTCGTGCTGCTCTGGGTAATATAGGCGACCACCGGTACATTGTCCGCAGTCAGGGCGAGGCTCGGTTGTGCGGCACCGCGATACTCCGGCGTGAACACCTCGGTCAGACCAGGACCATACTCCTCGTCCGGATTATCCACGCTCGGACCCAGTGTCGACCAACCCGTGCTCGCGAGGCTTGAGACGATGACGTGCTTCTCGGTCTTGTTCGTGCCCCACGCGACATAGAGTTGTCCATTGGTCCCGACAGCCACGCTGGGCAGTACGCCATCGGGACTGGCGATTGCCCCAAGCGCCCTGCTAAGGCCGGCGCCTTCGGCTGATCCAGCAATGCCGGTCCAGGAGTTCGTGGCGGCGCCAAACCGCTTGAGGTAGACCTCCCAGTTTCCGCTCGTGTCGTCGAGCCACGCTACAACAGGTTGACGATCGGGTCCGAGAGCGACCGATGGAAACCGTGACTTTCCTTTCGTATTACTGATTCCCGCTCCGCTAGCCCCGCCGACGCCCACTTCCACCCACTCGGTACCGGTCCACTTCCGCACGTAAATCTCTGAATTGCCCGACTCCCAAGCAACGTAGATCTGGCCGGTTATCTGATCGATGACGACCGATGGAGGGCCTGAATCACCCAGAGTTTCATTACTGATTCCATCGCCGCTGGCTGAGCCAGGGCCAAGTTCGCGCCAGATTTGCGCGGTAGTGTCCTGGGCACTCGCAATTTCCGTGCAGCAGCAGAGCACGGCAAGGCCCGCCGAGACGACGCAGCGTCGCAAGAGCGTATTCATTGGGTTCGCAGGGAGAGGCTACTCTAGGACGGATCGATCGGCCTGCCAGCATTCGTTTTAGGCGGAATCGCGCGCCTCAGGGCAGTCTGTTTCACGTCGGAGCAAGTGGTCTGGATCGCCGGACCGAACTGGACGTCGTGGCATTCCGGGATACTTTCCGCGCCCGCCCGCTGAAAAATGCCCAAGGTCTTCCTGAAAACCTACGGATGCCAGATGAATGAACGCGATTCCGAGCAGGTTTCGCGGGACCTCGTATCGCGTGGCTATGAGATGACACCGGATGAGAAGGAGGCTGACGTCGTTTTGCTCAATACTTGTTCGGTGCGCGACCTCGCGGAGCAAAAATCGCTCGGTAAGATGGGAATGCTTGGCCGACTCCGGGCGGGGCGGCCGGAAATGATTTTCGGTTTTCTTGGCTGCATGGCGCAGTCACGTGGCGATGAACTCGTGCGCGGCAGCGGTCACGTCGATCTCGTGGTCGGTACGCAGAAGTTTCATCGTGTGGCGGACTACGTAGACCAGCTCTGGCAGCGCAAGGTGCGGCTGCGCGATCAGGTCATGGATGACGAGCGTTATTCGATCGTGGATGTAGAAGAGGAGGCCGGGTCGCAGGAGACCATCCGCGAGCACGTGCTGGCCGAGCGGCAGGCGACCGCTTTCGTTTCGATCATGCAGGGGTGCAACATGCACTGCACGTTCTGCATTGTCCCGAGTACCCGCGGTGCTGAGCGGTCGCGTCGGATGGAGGAGATCGTTCGTGAAGTCGAGGGACTCGTCGCTCGTGGTGTGCGCGAAGTGACGCTTCTCGGCCAGATCGTGAATCTCTACGGACGCCACGAGTTTGAGAAGCGGGACGAAATGTCGCCATTCGTCCAGCTTCTCGAAGCAGTCCATGCTGTTCCCGGGCTGCGGCGGCTTCGCTTCACCTCACCGCATCCGATCGGCTTCCGCGACGATCTCGTGTACGCCTTTGCGCGGCTTCCGAAGCTCATGCCCCATGTGCATTTTCCGCTGCAGAGCGGCAGCGATCGCATTCTCAAGGCGATGCACCGGGGATACACCGCCGAGAAATACTTCGCTCTGACTGAAAAGCTCCGCGCCGCTCGCCCGGATATCGCCCTGACCACGGATATCATCGTCGGATTTCCCGGCGAGAGCGATGAAGACTACACTGCCACGCGAACGCTGGTAGAGCGTGTTGGCTTCGATAATGCCTTCATTTTCAAATACAGCCCGCGGCGCGATACTCCGGCGAGCAATTTGGAAGGGCAGGTCCCGGAGCGCGTGAAAGAGGAACGCAACCACGACCTGCTTGCCGTGGTCAACAGGTTCGCAAAGGCTAAAGGCGAAGCCTTGGTTGGACAGCGTGTGGAGGTGCTCTGCGAGGGTCCGAGCAAAACGAATCCCGATCGCCTCAGCGGTCGCTCGCCTGGAAACAAGATCGTCATCTTCGAAGGCGGCGAACGTCATATTGGCGAAATCTTCGACGTGAGAATCGAGCGCTCGACCGGATTCAGCCTCTACGGAACGCCGGCCGTGCTTTAGCGCTGAAATTCGTTCCTCGCCGCCGACTCCGTGCGCACCTTATCGCGCAGCTTCCGCGAACTCTCGCCGAGCAGCCTCGCAGGCACCCGGAACGCCATCGCAAGTACCCGGCGCATGACCGCAGGCACCCAGAACCTGCCCGCAAGCACCCGGAACCTGCCCGCAAGTACCCGGAACCTGCCCGCAAGTACCCGGAACCTGCCCGCAAGTGCCCGGAACGCGCCCGCAGATAGCCGGAATGTACCCGCAAGTGCCGGCCCGCCCGCTCCCGTTTGGGTGTTGCCGGAACTCTCCACAGGGAGACAGTTCCACCGCACACGGGGCTTTTGCGCGCTTACCAAATCTTACCACGCAAAAATGGGTTGGCTGGGACTCGAACCCAGAACCAACGCCTTAAAAGGGCGCTGCTCTACCATTGAGCTACCAACCCGCCGGTTCCCAAGCGGGGCGGAGAGGTAGCATTTACCCGGAGGGGCGCAAGTGGAAGGTTGGTAGAACTCCTTCAGTAGACTGGCATCTGGTCTGCTTTCTCGCTTTGGCATGTTCACCTACGCCTACCAGGCTCGCGACGCGGCCGGCAAAACAGTTACGGGGATCCAGGAAGCCCTCAATGAAGAGAACGCTATCAATACGTTGATGTCGCGGGGGCTGATGGTCCTTTCGATTCAGCAAAAGGCGGGCGGCAAGGTGGCAGCGCCGCGCGGCAAGGTGTCCGAGACGGACCTTGTGCTTTTCACCCGGCAGCTCGCCACGATGGTAGAGGCCGGTTTGCCATTGGTAGGTGCATTGACGGCTCTCTACGAGCAGGCGGACCCAAAGAAGCAGTCGGGTCTGCGACGCGTGGTCGGTGAAATCAGCGCCCAAGTGCAGCAGGGCGAAACCTTTTGCGAGGCGATCAACAAGCACCCCAGAATTTTTACGCGACTCTATGTAGCCATGGTGAAGGCTGGTGAATCTGGCGGTCTGCTCGCGGAGATCCTCGACCGTCTCGCGACCTTCCTGGAAGCTGCCGCACGTTTGAAAAAGAAGGTCAAATCTGCGATGACCTATCCCGTGATCGTGGTCTGTATCGCGTTTGCGATCACAACGTTCCTGATCGTGAAGGTGGTGCCGGTCTTCGGTCAGATTTTCGCAGACTTCGGCGCAAATCTGCCGGCGCCGACGCAGTTCCTCCTGGATGTATCGGATTTTGTCCGGTCCTACTGGTATTTCCTCGTCGGCGGAATCGTGGGAGTGATCTTCGGCTGCCGAGCCTTTGTGCGTTCGGAGACAGGCGCTCGCCTCTGGGATCGTTGGAAGCTGAAGCTGCCGATCTTTGGGCCGCTGGTCCACAAGATCTGTATGACCCGTTTTTCGCGCACCTTCGCGCAGCTCATCCGCTCGGGTGTGCCGATCCTCGAAGTGATGGATATCGTGGGCGACACCTCGGGTAACTCCGTGGTGACGGAAGCGATCAAAATGGTGGCCTCAGATGTGGAAAAGGGCGAACACCTCGCCAACGCGATGGCTCGTCAGCCCATCTTTCCTCCCATGCTCGTGCGCATGGTTGGTGCGGGTGAATCGACCGGCAAAATCGACGCGATGCTCGAGAAGATGGCGGACTTCTGGGACGAAGAAATTGAAGCGATCCTGGACGCATTGACCTCTCTGATCGAGCCGATCCTCATTGTGTTCCTCGGCGTGATCGTCGGTGGCATCGTCATCGCGATGTTCCTTCCGATCTTCAAGCTGAATGACGTAGTGTCAGCCGCGAAATAAGAAGGATCGCGCCGTAGACGACGCCGAAGCCGGCAGCCGCAACCCAGCGGTTCCGATTCGCGCAGACCCAGTCGATCTGGTTTCGCAGCGTATAAGGCATGCCGACCCAGAAAAGGGCAGCGGTGATCCAAACGTAAACGATCGAGACCATCCAAAGCCGGGACATTTCCGGTCGCATCCAGGCGGACTCGAGGAGCGCCTCCGCGCCGAGCAGTACAAGCATGCCGAGCGCGCGAACCGCGAGGAACTCCTGCACATACATCCAGGCAAGCACCGCCGCGATTGGAGTACCGATCTTCAGAGTATTTCGCCAATTGGAGAACTCACCCAGGTCCATGGTGGATACCAGCCACCAGAACCAAAGCGCGGCGGAGGCGAGGAGGAGGCCACCCCAGAAGGCGGAGCGGGGGAAAGCCTTCAGGCCTGCCTTGACCGCTTCGGGTTGGAAGAGGGCCAGTCCGTGCGCCAGGATCATCACAATTCCGAGGGAAAGCAGGGCGGTTTCCAGCGAGAGCGAATAGATCATTGAGGCGGCGGAGCGCGGGAGGAAAGCGCATGCCGGTGGGAAGACAAGCGCAATCGGGGCTGGCAAACGGCAGCGGATGTGCTCGCGTTCAGCAGCGCCCGACTTCCAGCCTAGCACGTATGGACATCCCGTTTCGACTGACTGCAGTGATCCTGCTCTGCGTGGGTGTTGCCTCCGGGCAGCTCGTCCGAGAGGCAAACACGACCATGACGTTCCCGGCGGATTTGCCCAGTCCGACGACATATACGACCGAAAATGCGCTCGGCTCACTGGCTTTTTCTGCACCGATGGTCACAGCCTATCCCGCGGGAGAGACCAACCGGCTCTTCGTTGCGGAGCGGGGCGGAACGATTCAGGCCGTCACCAGTTTATCCACAACCCCGGCGAAGAGCGCTTACCTTTCGCTGAGTTCGCTCCTCGCCCCAGGTGAGACGCTCCGGACTGATGGCGAAAACGGGTTCCTGAGCCTGACGTTTCACCCCAACTTTGCCGCGAACCGGACGTTGTTTGTCTATTTCAGCATCGAAGCGGGAGGTCAACTCTACCAGCGCCTTCACCAAGTGACGGTGACGAGCGCGTCGTCAAATACCGCGACGATCGCCCAACACAAACCATTGCTATCGATTCTCGATCGGGAGACGAACCATAATGGCGGCGATCTGCACTTTGGTGCTGATGGGTTTCTCTATCTCTCGACTGGCGACGAGGGCGCAGGCGATGACAGCCGGAACAACGCCCGGCATATCAATCACCGCCTCGTCGTTTCGCCCCCGGCTCCCGTGACTGTGAGGCGGACAGGTTTTTGGGGACAGTTGCTGCGAATCGCCGTAGAAGTCGATCCGGTTGGTCAGCCCGGAGTCTTCCCGCCAAATACGGTGGCGCCGAATCCCCACGTGCAGAACTCGACGGTTTTTCCGTCCGCGGTTCACGTCGGTAACTACCGCATTCCCGCGGATAATCCGTTTCACGGCTACACCCGATGGCACGGCGTCACAATCGATCCCGCTACAGTGCGAACGGAAATCTTTGCGACAGGGCTGCGGAATCCATTCCGGTGGTCGATCGATCCGCTGACAGGGCGCATTTTCATTGGGGATGTCGGTCAGGGTACCTACGAGGAAGTAGATATCGTTGCGAAGGGCGACGACCTTGGCTGGAGCTGGCGGGAGGGAATGCACCCGTTCACTAATTCGCAACCGTATCCCGACTCTGGCCCGGGAAACACCAACGCCGAACCGCCACCGCCCCAGCCGGGTGATCCGCCTGGCACGGGGTTCAGCCCAAAGGCGCCAATCTACGAGTACGATCATACCAATGATGGAATTGGCAGTGACGCGGTGGTATACGGCCCGAACATCACAGGGGGCGTCGTGTATCGGGGCAACAGGCTGCCGGAATTGTTCGGGAAGTACCTGTTCGCCGAATATGGGAACGGAATGATCGTAGCGCTGACGCAAAACGGTGCGAGCTGGACGGCACAACGGATCGCTAGCGACGGAGGGATCGTTGATTTCGGTTATGACCCGCGAAATGGCGATGTGATCATGTGCGATCTGGGCGCCGGAACGGTGAAACGACTAGTGCGCGGCGCGACCAACGGGACGCCTCCGCCTGCGACCCTCTTGGCGGCCGGGGTTTTCTCAGACCTGGCAAACCTGACGCCGCACACGGGCATCGTGCCGTACGAGCCTAACGTGGCGTTTTGGAGCGATTATGCAGTCAAGTCGCGTTGGTTTAGCATCAAGAACCTGACCAGCACGGTGGCGTTCAATGCTGATACGAACTGGGTCTTCCCGACGGGAATGGTTTGGGTGAAGCACTTCGACATTGAACTGCAGCGAGGAAACCCGGAGACGCGGCGCAAGCTAGAAACGCGTGTGATCGTGAAGACGGCCAACGATATTTATGGATTGAGCTATCGCTGGAATAATATCGCCAGCGGGACGCAAACCGACGCGACGCTCGTCGCAGAGGACGGGCTAACCGAGGCCATTCCTGGCAGCAATTCGGCCCAGACCTGGCGATATCCCAGCCGGAGCGAATGCAAGGTTTGCCACACACAGGCAGGCGGATTCGCATTATCTTTCAACACGCGGCAGATGAATCGGAGCTTCACCTACGGAGGATTGCCACAGAATCAGATCAGCGCGTTGAACAGTGCGGGCTATTTTTCGGCACCGGTGAATCAGGTGAATTTGCTCCCCGCGTTTGCCAAAGCCGATGACACTTCGCAGAGTCTCGAGTGGCGCGTGCGCAGCTATCTTGCGGTAAACTGTGTACAGTGCCACCAGCCGAACGGACCAGCGCAGGGAAACTGGAATGCTCTCGCCACGACGCCAACCGACCTTGCGGGACTGATCAATGGCGCACTCATCAACAACTTCGGCGATGCTGCCGCTCGGGTGCTCGTACCCGGCGACGCTCCTCCCTTCGGGCAATCGACCCACTCGATGATGCTGCGTCGAATCCGTGGCGATGGGGTTCCCCGAATGCCGCCGCTTGCCACTTTCGAGCGGAATCTTGCTGCGGAGCAACTCCTGACCGATTGGCTTACGGTGAGCCTTCCTTTGCGGCAAAGTTTCGCCCAATGGCAGCAGACGAACTTTGGCTCGACCACGGCCCCCGAGGCGCAGGTGAACGCCGACCCTGACAGCGACGGATCCAGCAACTCGACCGAGTACCTCACAGGATCGTCGCCGAACGCTCCGACGCCGCCGATTCAATCGGGCGTCATGATGTCGGCCATCGGCGGCAATTTCATGCTTCAGTTCCAGCATCTGGCGAATCGCTCGTGCATGATCGAGACGACGACGGACTTTGAGAGCTGGAGCCTCTGGAACGTGCCGGGTAATGCCCCGCTCTTTCCCGCGACGGACACTCTGAGAACACTCGTCGGCCCAATGGATGTGCCCAACCGGTACTTTCGGCTCAAGTTCAGCCAACCCTGACCGGGCGTAACGCGAGAAGCCGTCGAACTAAGGGAGGGGCGGAGTGTGGTAAATTGGGTTCAGCAGTTCCCTCAAACGTTCCCCTTCTTGAATCAGTGTCCGGAGTTCGGAAAGCTCGTAGGGTGTGCTCTGAAACAGTCGGGACGCATTGATTCGGGCGCATAAATCGCGCGCTTTCGCGTTCACTTTTCGACTGCCGGGAAGGCCATCGGAAACCAGACTTACCAATCTGGAAAGCTCGTTCAATTCGTCATCCCCAAGCGTGCGCTGGGTGGCTTGGGAAACGAGACCGAGAATTGAATTGATGAGGCAAACCGCTGTCAGTTTGTCCAAGTGTTCAGATGAGCAGGTATATCGTTGAACCGATTTTCTGTCCTGCGAAAGGGAAAATTTGAGCGCCACGCATATATGCACGGATACGCAGATAAGTTTGTTTTTGCACAGTTTGCCACTCTTCCGCTAGCACACTCTCTCCCTACATTCCCATGCCTACCACTGCGGTTCGTCACGCCCTTCCCCACAATGTCCTCCACCATAGCTAGACAGACCCTCGACGCGGTGTGGTCGCTCATCCTTGCTTCGAAGGACAGAGGACTTACCCAGGAAGAGAGAAGCAAAGTAAAGGGTCTGTGCGTGGCACTTTCAGATGGTGTGAAGAATCGGCCGATTTGCAGCCATGCGATGCGGGAGTTTGCGGAAGAGGTGTCCACCTCGGGCCTGGTCCTGAACGGCCAGGCAGCGGCAGCGGACCTGGATGCGCTTTTAAAGAAAGCGCGCTCTCTGAAGTTTTTGGTGGGGTAATTCTCCATTTTCCACACCTGAAGGTCGTTGTGGCACTCTCCCAACTGCTGAGTGCGACCTCACTTTCCGAGAAGGTGCAGACCTATCCCGCGTCCGATCCTCCTAGTGAACCGCAATAAGTCTCGAAAGCTAGTGGAAGTCCGGCCCAGTAATGTATTTGATCCAATCCGCCTCGAGGGCTTTGCCATCCGCCAAGCCATAGATCTTGGCCATATCGTCGGGCTCAGGCATCTGACCTGAGGTGCTGATTCGTTGGATTAAGGCGTTGAAAGCTGAAAGGTGCTCCGGAGAATTCTCGAGATACCTGGCGAAGGAATAAGAGAGAACGTTTGTCTTTTCGTCGGCGCTTTCCTGGTCGTGTAGAAAGAGGTTTTCGAGATCTGCTTTGATGTCGCCCTTGCGGACTTGCTTCTTGAGTTCCTGCGCCCAGTTGCGCGCATCCTTGAATCCACCGGCGCTGGTCACACTTCCGACGCCGCCGCTGCTGCTGGATGTAGCGCTTAACAGGCTCGTCTCTGATTTTCCGGTCAGCAGGATTTCTTTGTAGAAAGCATGGCCGGCGGTAATGGCAAAGTAGCCTTTGGCCCCGAAAGATTGAACATAGCCAGATTGCACACGGAGGAGATCTTTCGCGAGGCAATGCGTACGGAAAGAATCCCAAACGCCTCTGATGATTTCGGGCCTGCTCTGCGTGGATCCCGTGGGCTTGTACGCGCGAAAAACGCGGGCCTCCTCCAAGACGCCATTCTTGTCCGCAATGTCTCGCGGGAGAAGTACCGTACCAGCCGCGCTCTGCGGCCAGGTGGCGGCGATCTTTGCCGCAGAATCGTTCTGCCCGGCAGCCCTCATCAGCCCGACAAACCACTCTCCGACGTATCGGTAAGCTTCTTCCGTCGGGCACAGAAAGATAGCCATCTTCCGCTGGCGGAATTTCTGGCCGAAGGAGCTATGGAAAAAAGCGGTGTCGATCCAAAGCCGTTCAGCCAGTTCCGCCACATCGCCGGGGTCGGCCGGTTTAATGTACATCACCTTAAAATGCGGGGTTTCGAGGATTTGAAACGGCTCGCCTACGTCGATCGCAAATACCCCTTGGGCTTTGCTGAAAGTCTTGGCATCGATCTTGGCCTGCTTGGCAGGATTCGGGAGCACCGGCTTGACCATGGATTTGGCCGTAAAGCCGCTTGATTTGTCTTCCGGCGAATTCTCTTTGATATAGTCCAGATCCCCAAAACTAAGCATCGACTTCGTCAGCACGATTTGCCGGCTCTGGCCGTCGAGAAGAGTGACTTGATCACCGGAGACTTTCTTCAACTCGGCTTCCACGGTTCTGCCGTCGATAATTACCCAGGTCCGCGGCTCGAGAGCCCGAGCGAGGGGCAACACCGTTGAGCAGAGGGCACCGACCGCGAAAACAACTTTCCAGGAAGGCAGGGAGGACTGTTTCATCGGGCGGATGTAGCCGCCGTGAGCCACGTTTGTCGATGCCGATTGAAGTGGCGGCATGGAGCGGTCTTGCTTTCGAATACGACAAACGCAAACTCCACGCTCTCAATCCGCTGCCATGAAATGTCTTCCCCAACTCGTTGCGCTTCTTCTCGCGGTGGGCTCGTTTTCGTCCGCGCTTGCCCAGAATGCTTCAGCTTACCGGCGCTTCACCAGCAAAGATGGCCGATCATTTTATGCGGCAATCGTTTCCAAGACTGATGCGGCTGTGACGCTTCGCCTCTCGAACGGGGCTCCGCTAATCAAGCCCATCCGTGAACTGAGCGATCCAGATGCTCAATTCATCAGGCATTGGACCAAGTTCAAGGATGCACTGTTGAATGACGCGGAGTTCTCTAAGCTTACGGTTCGTGAGATGCTGGAGCTACGAAGCTACCAGTCTTTCGAATTCGACATCGTCGGGAATCACATCTTTGTGGAGGGTGAACTGAATGGAAAACGCGCTAAGTTCCTCGTCGATACAGGCGCGCAGACCTCGCTGCTTCATTTAGCTTCTGCCAAGGCCGACGGAATCGAAGTTGGTCCGATGGATCAGACGATTTACGGAATAGGCGGTAAAACCAAGGCCGGTGTCGCCCAGGTGCCGATCTTGAAGCTGGGGGATGCCGTGATCGAGAATCGAAAGATCCTGGCGGCGGATATTTTTGCCAATTCGAGCGGTCCCGGTGGCTACGATGCCATCTTCGGGGCGGATTTCCTGCGTGAGCTCGATACGGTCATTAGTTATCGGGAGGGCCGCATGTTTCTGAAGCCTGACAACGTAAAGAAGGCTGAGGCTGCGGCTGCGAAGACTGCGCCTTCTGTGTACGGTGAATTTCGTCGCTGGACCACAACTGATGGTAAGAACTTTGTCGCGGCGCTGGCGGACAAAAACGAAAAGGAGGCTTTCTTCCGCCTGCAGGACGGGCGCATCGCCGCACCGCTTCCGATCGAGCGGCTGGACGAGGCAAACCGGGACATCGTCGCCAAATGGGACAAACTGCGTGAAAGCCTGGCCCGCAATCCCGAATGGCGTACGCTCACAGTGAAGGAGTTGCTTGAACTGCGGAAGTATCAATCCTTCGAGTATCGTCTCGATGGCAATCACATCCTGGTCGACGGCGATGTCGGAACGACGAAGGCCACCTTTCTTATCGACACGGGCGCGCATGGAGGTGTCCTGAACTTGGAATTTGCCAAACGGGCGAGCTTGGAAATTGGGCCGATGGACCAGGAAATCCGGGGAATCGCCGGCTCAGCGCCAGCGGCGATCACGAAGGTCCCCGTGCTCAAGCTCGGCGAAGTGCTGGTCAAAGATCGCGAACTGCTTTCCGCCGACATTTACAAGGACCTGCCTGTGGTGGGAGGGCGCGGGACACACGATGCCATTTTCGGAGCAGATTTCCTCCGCGAACTCGATGCAGTCATCAGCTACAAGGAGGGCCGCATGTTTCTCCGTCCGGATGCGTCAGACAAAGAAGATCCAGCAAAGCCGGAGGACAAAAAGGAGCCCGATGCGGCGGGGAAAAAGGTTTCGCCCTGACCGAATGACTCTCGGGGCGGAATTCACAATCGAATTCGCGTTTCGCTGGAGCCAGTGACGGGGCTTGAACCCGTGACCTGCGGTTTACGAAACCGCTGCTCTACCACTGAGCTACACTGGCCTGCTCAAAAGCGGGCGGCACGTATGGCCGAAATTGTCGGGACGGCAAGAAGGTTTTATCCCTGCCTGCTTCCGGCGCGATGGCTGATGTGAGAGGTGGGTTTAAGGATATACCGGACTACTTCGCGCCCCCACCCATCAACTCGCGCGACATCTTGAGCTGCACGCCGATGAGTTCCGCCTGCTGCTTCTGAACTTTCTCGAGCGTGGCAACCTGGTCCGCATTGAGGAAGTCCCTGGCGCGCGTTAAAACGCGCTGATTCAGCTCTTGTTGCGAGGCGACCATTTGATTGACGGCTTCGTCGCTTTGGAGCGCTTTGAATGCTTGCGCGGGGTCGTTTTTCGCGCCGAAGTTGAAAGTGCCAGGGGGCGATTTCTGGCGCTCATCCTTCATCACCGAGAGGAGTTGCTCTTTTTGCTTTGCCTCGAGGGGTGAACCGCTCGCGGCAAATTGACCGTCCCATTGCTGCATCATCCAGCGGTCCCCCATGGAGCTCTCATAAGTCTGGAACTGCTTGTACTTTTCCTCCCCGAGCACGGCTTTCAGTTGTTCTTCATATTGCTTAGTGGCGTCGGTAATTTTGGCTCCAGCTGCATCCTTGTCACCACCGGCTTCCATTGCCGACATGCTTGCGGAAGTCAGATCCATTTGTCGATCGGCGAGGATTTCCATTAACTGTTCTGCGTCTTGGGGGGAAAGGTTCAACTCCTTGGCCAGATCGCCATAAATCATGCGAAGTCCCATCATTTGTTGGGCGCGCATCGATTTCTTCATTTCCGGATCGGTGAACATCTTCGCGATTCCTTTCATGAAGTTCGCCCCGTCGGCCTTGGATGCAGTCTGCCGTGAAGCCGTGTCCTCTCCACTTGACTTATCGGCCAGCTTCTTACGTAAATCAGCCGACTCGTTTTTGAAGACTTCGTTGCTTTTCTTTAGGTCGGCTACTTCCGCCTTAACGCGCTCGTTTTCGCCATTGAGTCTCTGTGCGGCACTCTGGTGCGTTGCGATCAAGCGACGGAGGTCCCGGATGGTCTGTTCTTGCTTGTAAATGTAGGTACCCGCGCCCGCACAAACCAGAACGAGCAGTAGAAGGTATGGCTTGTTCATGGGCATGGTTCTACGTCCTGCGAGGAAGGGATGAAAAGAAAAACGGGCGCCCCTTTTGTAAGGGCGCCCGTTGTGACTGAAGAAGGAGCTTACTAGCCCGTGATCTTGAACGTGCCCGGAGCGATCTTCTTAACTCCCGGAGTCTTCTTACCGGTAGTCGCAAACCACACCTGCAGGTTACGGTTCGGTACGCCCAGATCCTTTGCCAGGTCGCGGATTCTAACGCCGCTCGAACCCGCTTGCCTTAGTGCGGCAACGATTTTCTCACGAAGGGCGCCACGACGTCCACCGCCGCGTTTACCCTTGCCCGGGGCTTTTGCCTTCGGAGCAGACTTCGACGCCTTGGCAGATTTGGCTGCCGAGGACTTAGCCGCGGGAGCAGAACCAACCAGCCGGTACTGCGCATTCCCTGTCTTCTTGATCGACGGATAACGCTTCACCGCCGCGTGGAACCACGCGTAGATGTTGGCGGGTTTGCTGCCTAGCGACCTAGCAAGGTCCATTACTTTCACCCCGGAAGATCCCGCCTTTTCCAATGCTGAGAAGATCTGGCTCTTGAGCTCGCCACGGCCGGCCTTGCGACCTCCACGCTTTCTCCCTCTGCCACCTTTTGCCGCAGCCACCGGAGCTGCCGCCGAGCTGGCGGCCTTTGCTGTCGCTGCCCTCGATGTGCTCGAAGGCGAGCCTGAGACAAGACGGCCGCGGAGTGATTCAAGCTGTGAATCAAGCTGCGCAAGCTCGCCTTGCAAATTGGCTCGCCTCTCTTCGAGCGCTATCATTCGTCTTAGATTCTCGATTTGAGGAGATGTTGATTTCATTCGGGGTGAAGTGATTGAGTAACGTCCTTCCAAACGCAAGCAAGATTTGACAAATGCTTAAATTCTTTAAATGCCCGCTTTTTCAATGTTCTCGGAGGGCTAATGCGACAGAATCAAAAAGGAAGGCAGGACTGGTCCGGCTTAATGCTTCCATTTTCCTCATTATGTCTGCGTCATCGCTGGCAGGCGATAGCAAGCTTTCAGATACCATTCGCGAAGCGTCCTCAACGGCACCAGTTCTGGAGCCATTCACCCTTGGGGAGCCACGGCACCGCGTTTTTCGGTTGAATTCAACCGTGATTAGCCGCGAGGGAGAGCGATACAGTATGATCAGGCTCCGAGCGCCCGCTGGCCGCCGGCAGCCACTGGTCTGGATGTTCTCTGACATAGGAACTATCCAGGAATATGAGTTGATTCGGGTTCGAGACGGACGCCCGATCCGTGGCAATTTGCGGGTGATCTACCCGCGGCTTGCCGATCCCGACCATGAGGATAACGAGGCACCCGTCAAAGCGAGTCTATCACTCCCGCGACCCTGGGATTTATTCGAGTTCCATATCCTGGGCGTGCCAGAAAAGCTTCTACAACCGGATGAAGATTATGTTCTCTGGTTTCGCTTTGATGATACCCGTCCGGCGGATGTGCTCGTGGCGGCAGTATTCTTAAATCCGGGAACAGAGCTTTCAGAGGCAGCCTTGCCGGCGTTGGTCGGCTTGCCGGAAATAGCGGTAAAGTAACATCCACACCCGGATATTGGGTTTACATTACAACGGAGTTATCCGCGGAGTTCGAAGGCCGATCCGGTTGCGAGGATACAGCCGATCGCAATGGCTCATGCGAAAGAGTGGTGTGCCCGATGATCAGACAGAGCGCGGAGTTGCAGGCCACAAGCAAATCGACGTTAGCGAGCAGCACGAGTGTCGCTATCAGTCCAATGCTTTGGTGTCACTGCCGCGGATCTTGAACGCGGTGAGTGCGTCGATCCGGCGGACCAGTGACGTGCGGAACGTGCTCGTAAGATAGGTTTCGGCGCGCGAGCGAATCAGAGTAGATTCGCAGGGAAGAGTGGCGGCACCACCGTGATCGCCACTCTTCCCATTTGTTCGCGAGATGATCGCCGGGATCCTGCCGAAAGAGATGACTTGCGCAGAAGCCACCGCGCGCAACGATGTGGCCCGATGCTTTCGCCCTCGCGTTCTTCGGCCATTTTTCTACGGCATGTGTCGGTCCTCGCCCTCGTGCTTGGCCTGGCAAACCACGGATTTGCTGCCGATCTCGAGGCAGCAGAAAAACTCCTGATCGCAGGTAAATACGACGAAGCTCTTGCAGCAGCAAAGGCCCAACTTGAGCTGACTCCCTCCTCGGCTGACTGGTCGCGCGTTGCTGGCGCGGCGCTTACCGCAGTCGGGAGATACCCTGAAGCGCGGGAAATACTTGCTGCGAGTGTCACGCAGAACCCTGTTGACATCCGGCTCAGGCTTGCTGCTTACGAAGCGGCGCTCGCGATCGGGCAAACAGCAGTGGCAAAGGTCGAGCTAACGCAGATGGATCAACTTGCCGCTCTCCGCGACTGGGCCTACCGCAAGCCCGCCGATCGGGTCGCCATAGGTCAAATTGCCCTCATTGTCGGGGTGGATCCGAAACAGGTGCTCGAACGCTATTACGACCCCGCTCGCAAGGAAGCGCCCGACCTCCGCGACAGCTATCTTGCCAGCGGGAAGCTCGCGCTGGATAAAAACGATTTCGCACTCGCGGCAAAGAATTACGCCGCTGCCGTCAAGAAATTCCCAGACGATCCGGACGCATGGTATGGTCTCGCGCGCTCTTATGCTCCCACGGATCTGGAGGAATCCGTATCGGCACTGCACAAAGCGCTCGCGGCGAATCCAAATCACACCGGCGCCTATACCCTTCTCGCCGAGCATCGCATCGATGCGGAGGATTATAGTGAAGCGGACACCGCACTGGCTGCGGCCTTGAAAGTGAACCCGTATCTACCAGAAGCGCACGCGCTGCGTGCCGTCCTCGCCAATCTGCGGGCGGACCCGAAAGGGGAAAAGGCGGCTCGCACCGAAGCGTCAAAGTTTTGGTCCACGAACCCTCTCGTGCCGCATCTCATCGGTCGCAAACTATCGCAGAAGTATCGCTTTGCTGAAGGAGCCGCGCTCCAGCGTGAGGCCTTGAAGTTCGACTCCGATTATCTTCCCGCAAAAGGCCAGCTTGCGAATGACCTCCTCCGATTGGGTGACGATACCGAGGGTTGGAAGTACGCGGAAGAGGTGCAAAAGGCCGATCCTTACGATGTCGTAGCCTACAATCTTGTCACATTGCGCGATGCAATTAAGGGCTTCAGTGTCCTTGCGAGCGAGCACTTCAACGTGCGGATGGATCCTCGCGAGGCGGAAGTTTATGGCCAGGAGGTCCTCACATTGCTCGAGCGCGCGCATGCAACGCTGACCAAAAAATATGGTTTGCCGTTACGCGACAAAACGATTGTTGAGATTTTTCCGGACCAGAAAGACTTTGCGATTCGCACGTTTGGGCTGCCAGGTGGCTCGGGCTATCTCGGCGTTTGCTTCGGCCGTGTTATTACCGCAAACAGCCCAGCATCGCGACCGAACTCACCGAATTCCTGGGAGGCTGTACTGTGGCACGAGTTCTGTCATGTAGTCACCCTCACGTTGACGAAGAACAAGATGCCGCGATGGCTTAGCGAGGGGATCAGCGTTTATGAGGAGCGGCAGTCGCAAAAGAGCTGGGGCGAGCAAATGAAGCCGCGCTACCGCATGATGATTCTGGGTGAGGACCTTACACCCGTGTCGCAGTTGAGCGGTGCCTTCCTCAGACCGAAGACGGCGGCGCACCTGGGTTTCGCCTATTATGAGTCGTCACTCGTCGTCGAATGGCTCGTCGAACGCTGGGGACTCGACAAAATGAAGAAGGTTCTCGCGGATCTCGCGCGTGGCGTGGAAATCAACGCAGCGCTGGCAACGCATTTTGCCCCCATCGAACAACTTGATAATGAGTTCGCCGAGCACGCGAAGTCTCTCGCGCGAAACGTCGGTCCAAAACTTGACTGGGCACGCCCCAAAACGTCCGACGTGGCATCGGACCAGGCGATCGAGAAGTTCATTGTCGCCAATCCGAATAATTACGAGGCGCTTCGAGCTCAGGCGCAGAAACTGATGACCGACCGAAAATGGAAGGAGGCCGTCGAGCCGCTGAAGAAGATCATCGAACTCTACCCCGATCAACGCGACACAAACAACGACTATACCTACCTTGCTCGCGCTTACCGGGAACTCGGTGATACCGACGCTGAGGTTTTCACTCTCACTAAACTCACCGATCTTGTCCCGGATTCGATCGATGCCTTCTTGCGCCTGATGAAGGTTTATGCAGAGCGCGAGGATTGGCCGAAGGTTCTTGACTATTCAAATCGATATCAGGCGGTTGATCCGCTCCGGCCAGAGCCCCATCGCTACGAAGCGGAAGCACACGAGAAACGCGGCGAAAAAGCGCAGGCCATTGCCTCTTATTCCACACTGTTGAAGCTTGATTCGCCCGATGCGCCGGAGATGCACTATCGTCTCGCTCGCTTGATGCACGCCACGGGCAATTCGGAGGCGAAACGCCATATTATACTCGCTTTGGAGGATGCGCCGCGTTTTCGCGATGCTTACGAATTGCTCCTGCAGATTACAGGGAAGGAAGGTGCCGGCACCAGGTCCAGGGAGGCGAAGCCGTGACCCGCCTCGCAAGGAGATTAGCCATTGTTCTGATCTTCCTGGCTGCTGGAGGCGGCGCGCTCTTTGCCCAACGAATGTACAGGCAGCGCGATTTCAGCAACCCACGAGCCTCGCAGATGGAAGAGACGCCGCGGTGGACCAATCCCCAGGGCTTTGAAAGGGACGTCTTTACCTTTGTTCGAATTCGCTACAGCAGCGGTTATTATGGACGTGGTTTCGGCCGGAGAGGTGGGGGCGGTTGGTTGACCGACTGGCCGGATGCCGATGTAAACCTCGCCTGGCGACTTCAGCAGATGACATCCATGAAGGTCGATCCCGACGGACGCTGCCTCGAAATCGGTGACCCTGAGTTATTCCGGTATCCCTTCATCTACATCGTCGAGCCTGGGTCATTGGCACTTAGCGATGAAGAGGTCACGATCCTGCGCAAATATTTGCTCAGCGGTGGATTCCTCATGGTGGACGATTTTTGGGGGGAAGACGAATGGGAGAACCTCGCCAACGAGATGAAACGTGTTTTTCCCGACCGGGAAATGTACGATATTCCGCGTACACACCGGATCTTTCACTCCGTCTTCGATATTCCCAATGACTTGAATCTGCAGATTCCGAACGTTCGTCTGGGAACTGCGAGTCAGTACAATGGAATAACGTGGGAGACCTACGATGCCAAAGAAGTCCATTTTCGGGGATACAACGACGACAATGGCCGCCTCTGCGTCATTATTTGCCACAACACCGACAATGGGGATGGCTGGGAGCGGGAGGGTGAGAATTTGTATTACTTCCGTGAATTCTCAGAGAAGAAGGCCTACCCCCTCGGGATCAATATTATCTTCTACGCGATGACCCACTAATCGCATGGTGGATGGCCGATTTTTTTCATGAGCAACCAGCCGCCTCCCATCCCGAACTCCGACCACGAGACTTTCGATCTTCTTCAAGCCGCACGACCGCGCATAACCACGGAACTGGCAAAGACGATCGTAGGCCAGCACGACGTCATCGAGCAGATCCTCATCGCTCTTTTCGCCGGCGGACATTGCCTGATTACCGGCGCGCCAGGGTTGGCGAAGACGCTGCTGGTCAAAAGCATTGCGCAGATATTCCACCTCGAGTTTCGTCGGATTCAGTTCACCCCGGATCTCATGCCCACCGACATCACCGGGGTGGAGATACTCCAGGAGACCGCAGAAGTTGGCCGCGCGCTGGTCTTTGTTCCGGGCCCGATTTTCGGAAACATGATCCTCGCGGACGAAATCAATCGCACCCCGCCGAAGACCCAAGCCGCACTTCTCGAGGCGATGCAGGAGCATCAGGTCACCGCGAGCGGACGGCGTTATGCGCTGCCTGAACCATTTTTCGTCCTGGCAACGCAGAATCCGATCGAAATGGAAGGCACGTATCCCTTGCCGGAAGCACAACTCGATCGCTTCATGTTTAATGTCGTGATCGATTATCTTCCCGAGAACGATGAAGTTGCCGTCGTGCAGAGGACGACCGCGGCCGCGGGTGAAAGCATCAGCCCCATTTTTAGCGGCGAAGACGTACTTCGTTTTCACGACCTCGTTCGCAAGGTGCCGATCGCCGAGGATCTCGTCCGCTTTGCCGTGCGCCTCGCTGCCGCGTCGCGTCCACGCCAGCAAGGGACGCCCGACTTCATAGACCAGTGGGTCAACTGGGGCGCCGGGACGCGTGCCGCGCAATTCCTCACGCTGGGTGCCAAGGCCCGCGCGCTTCTTCAAGGTCGCGCTCACGTCACTCGGGACGATATCATTGCACTCGCCGCTCCTGTCCTCCGTCACCGCATTCTGCTCAATTACCGCGCGGAAGCGGAGGGCGTAACGCTTGCGCAAGTGATCACCCGGCTTGTCGAGAAGACGAAGTAGCCCGGGAGACGCTAGTTGTTTGCCACGGGCAGATGCTCGGACGGCGTTCCGAACACGTCGTAGTCGATGCTATAGTCAAAGCGCCCATCTCCGTTCTCGTCCACTTCCTCTTTGCGGAGCACGCCGTGTGTAAAACTCTGTCGCCTAAAGATATTCGGCGATTCGTTCGGGCGTACCTCGGCGCTTTCGACAAGATCGTTTTTGTAAGATAAGAACACGTCTGGCACCCCGTTGAAATCACGGTCCGATTTTCCTGAAGCCAATCTTCCTTTTTCGTACGTGAACCAGACATCCGGTTTCCCATCGTAATTTTCGTCCAACTTCGCCGTCAGCGGAATCGCTCGGGGTCCGTGTTCCGACCACGAGTCCGGTTTGCCATCGTGATTACGATCCACCCAGGAACGGTAAAGATACTTGCCACGGTAAGTGTTAGCCATGTCGATTCTGCCGTCGCCGTCGAGGTCATATTTTGCGTCGTATTCCTCCTCGTCTTGTCCGCGAACCTGCCGTTCCCGCCATTGGGCGACTGCGAAAAATAACGCAATCAGTGCCACCGCTACTGCGACAAAGATTCCCGCTGGGAAATGCGGGAGCTGTTTCCCCTCAGCACTGACAGGCTGGGGTGGCGCAGCGTGGCCGGCCTGATGTTCGACTGCAGAAGGTCCTTCGGAGAGAACCTGCTGGGCACGTTCGAGATCCTCTTCCTTAACTTGCAGCCGAATATCGCCCACCACGCGCCCATAGCCGATCGCATAGGTATTCTCGTCCGCCAATTCCGCCTGGATTCCTGCGGTCTCGAGAAGCGATTGCGCAAAGCCAGCCTCGGCCAGATTGCCGTAAGTGCAGAGGGTCTTCATCGCGCGTACCGTATCGCCGTTTGATCTCGGGAAGGCGAGGTGAAAGGCGCACGGCAGGAGCGAGTATCTCGCTCACCCGCACTCGAAAATCTTTTGCCTTCGGCTTTCGGTCTTCTGCTACCCGCCTACTTCCGCTCGCGCTTCGGCGGCAAGAGCCGTGGAAAGATAACGCTCACCGGTGGAGCAGGCGATGGTGACGATGGTCTTTCCTTTGTTCTCAGGCCGTTTTGCGACTTCAAGCGCCGCCACAACGTTTGCCCCCGTGCTTATGCCGACGAGAATGCCTTCCTCCTTGGCCAGACGCCGAGCCATCGCGAATGCATCGTCATTCGTCACCTTGATGCACTCGGTTATCTGCGGATTACCGGCCTCATCCTTGAGGTGAAGATTGTTCGGCACAAATCCGGCACCAGTCCCCTGGATCTTGTGAGGGCCGGGCTTCAGCGGTTCGCCTTTCAGAGTCTGGCTGATCACCGGCGAATCAGTCGGCTCCACTGCGATTGCCTGGAAACTCGGTTTGCGTGGCCGGATGACTTCCACACAGCCGGTGATGGTGCCGCCGGTTCCGACCGCGGAGACGACGATGTCGACTTTCCCATCTGTGTCGGCCCAAATCTCTTCGGCCGTCGTATCACGGTGAATCTTCGGATTCGCCGGGTTATTGAATTGCTGCGGTATCCACGAGTTGGGTGTGTTCTTGTGGATTTCCTCCGCACGGGCGATTGCGCCCTTCATGCCCTCCGCACCCGGTGTGAGAACGAGCTTCGCCCCGAGCATCGCAAGCAAAACGCGGCGCTCGAGAGACATGGTCTCCGGCATGGTAAGGATGAGTTTGTATCCTTTTGCCGCTGCCACAAAGGCGAGGGCGATGCCGGTATTACCGCTCGTCGGCTCGATGATCACAGTGTCCTTGTTGATCGTGCCACGTTGTTCTGCGTCCTCGATCATCGACATACCGATACGATCCTTCACCGAACCGAGCGGATTGAAGAATTCACACTTGAGAGCGATCGTTGTGCTCGCATCGATCCCGGCGCTGGCGGGAATGCGATTGAGTTTGACCAGCGGCGTGCGTCCGACGGTTTCGACGATGTTATTGTAGATGCGGCCCATGTTCGATGCGGTTGATGATCTGGTTTTTGGGAAAAGGGTTGCCTGTGTACAAGGCTCGATACCTGACCGGCAAGGTCGGATTTGGTGGTAATACCGATGCACGCGGCGGCCTTAGAGCGCACAAAAATTGCGTTTGAAATGGCTTACCCGGCTGCTATCGCAGCCGCCGCTCTCACAACCTCACTACCGAACCTTTTATGGCTGATCTGCTCAACAACCAGGACATCAAGGAATGGCTCAAGAAGCTCCCGGAGTGGGATCTCGAAAAGAAACACATCGAGCGCACATTCGAATTCGATGATTTCACGCAGGCGATGGATTTCGTGAACAGTGTGGCCGAAATCGCTGAAGAGGACGACCACCACCCGAACATCGACATCCGCTACAACAAGGTGCGAATCGAGCTTTCCACCCACAGCGAAGGTGGCCTCACCGATCTCGACTTCGAAGTGGCCGAGAAGATCGAGACACTCGTCGAGCCTTAAACACCCCGCTTTGGTGGCTGATTCAACGCCCCGCGGCGACCCCCCGCCTCTCTGGTGGAAGATCGTCGCCGGCCTGATCGTGATTGGATTTGCCGTCGCGGTTGGTTGGATCGTCGAACGCCGAGTCGCCCCGCCACCTCCGCCACTGACACCCGGCGACTACAGGTAGCAGACCGGCGGCGAAATATCGGGCCGTTCCTGTCCCGCAGCTCTGCTGCTCTTCTCAGCTATCGGCCGCGTCCCAGGCTTTTCGCCCCTGTGTGCCCGGATCATTGCCGTCTCCGCGAATCGCGGAAAAGTCGCCCCGCAGTGCCTTGATCGCGTATTTCTCCAGATCAATTTCCCGCCGCGTGCGAATGCCTCTGCGCCGCAGGATCGGAATCGGCGGACACCAGCCCTGCAGAGCATGCTGAAAAAGAAACGGGAGCACCAGGCAGGGAATAACGAAGAATTTGCGATTCCAGAGCAGCCCCAGGACTACACCGGTAAAAGCCAGCGCCGAGGCATTCATCTCCAGGAACCGCTCGATATCCCACTCCTCCTCCAGCTCTTCGATTCGCTTTGAGAGCCTATCATTCGGCGCTCCAGCCACTGCCATCACCCTCGACCGCGCCTCCTCCTCAATTCGTTGATTTACCGCATTGGCAGTATGCGTCTGTACACGATCTTTAAAGTTCATATCGAATGAATCGCACGAAAGAGGGGTTTGGATTCTCGATTCTCGATTGCGGGATTTTCGATTTCTGTGTGCGGAGCCGAACATAAGGAACGGGCATCTGGTGCCAGAAGTTTGCAAACAGCTTCCAGTCTCTGCGCCTCCGCGCCCTCTGCGTTTTCCTTGCCGTACATCCGCAAAACAGCGCTCCAATCCGTTATCGCTCGCACAAGCCGTAATCGAAAATTCCGCAATCGAGAATCGAAAATCCCACGTGCTCCTCCCTCCAACTCGTCGTACCCATTCCCCTCATGCCCTTTTCGCTCGCTTCAAACTACGTGCCACGGGGCGACCAGGCGCAGGCCATCGCCAAGCTGACGAAGACGGTCGCTGCGGGCAACCGCCATCAGACGCTCCTCGGCGTTACCGGCTCGGGCAAGACCTTCACCGTCGCAAACGTCATCAGGGAGATTAACCGGCCGACGCTGGTCATTTCGCACAACAAGACCCTCGCCGCGCAGCTCTACTCGGAGTTCAAACAGTTCTTCCCGGAAAACGCGGTCGAGTACTTCGTCAGCTACTTCGACTACTACCAGCCCGAGGCCTACATCCCTCGCACGGATACCTACATCGAGAAAGATTCCTCGATTAATGAAGAGATCGAACGCCTGCGCCTCTCCACCACCAGCGCACTGCTTTCGCGAGAGGACGTCATCGTCGTAGCCAGCGTCTCCTGCATCTACGGCTTGGGTTCGCCCGAGGATTACATGAACATGCTGCTGACCCTGAAAGTCGGCCAGCAGATCACCCGCGAGATGGCTCTCGCGAAGCTCGTTGACATGCTCTACGAGCGAAACGACATCGCCTTCAGTCGCGGCAGATTTCGTGTGCGTGGCGACGTGGTCGAAGTGCAGCCCGCCAACTGGGACGAGGAAGCCGTTCGCATCGAATTCTTCGGCGACGAAATCGATCGCCTGACACGGTTTGATCCCCTCACGGGACACGCCATCGATCAACTCACCACGATCACCATCTATCCTGGCAAGCAGTTCGTGACGCCGCACCAAAAGCTGCAGCGTGCGCAGGTCACCATCCGCGAAGAGTTGGACGAGCGGATCATCTGGTTCGAGAAGCAGGGCAAACTCCTCGAGGCTCAGCGTCTGAAGATGCGGACGGAGTACGATCTCGAGATGATCCAGGAGATGGGCTTCTGCTCAGGGATCGAGAATTACTCGCGCCATCTCAGCGGACGTCCGGCGGGTTCGCGCCCGTTCACGCTGCTCGACTTTTTTCCCCGCGATTTTCTCTGCGTCATCGACGAATCGCATGCCTCAGTCCCGCAGATCGGCGGCATGTACGAAGGCGATCGATCCCGCAAGACCGTGCTCGTCGACTTCGGATTCCGCCTCCCGAGCGCGCTCGATAACCGGCCACTGCGATTCGACGAATTCATGCAGATGACCGGCCAGCTCCTCTACGTGAGCGCCACGCCTGCCGAGTTCGAATTCAAGAATTCGATCGTCGGCGTGAAGTCCTACATCCCTCATTCACGTACCCAGATAGGGCAGGATGAACCCATCCCATTTGCCGTCGCCGGGCAGCGGCAGAAGGTCAGCACCTCTGGCGCGGACCAGCCGGTGGAGCAGTTTGATGTCCTCACACCCGGCAGGCATCTCGTCGTCGAGCAAATCATCCGCCCCACAGGTTTGCTCGATCCAAAGATCTCCATTCGTCCCCTCAAGAACCAGATCGACGACACACTCGAGCTCTGCCGCCAACGCGTGGAACAAAAGGAGCGCGTCCTCATCACCACCCTGACCAAGCGGACCGCGGAGGACTTGAGCGATTACCTTCGCGATGTCGGCCTGAAGGTCCGCTATTTGCACAGCGACATCGACACGATCGAGCGCGTCGAAATTCTCCGCGCGCTCCGTGCCGCGGAGTTCGATATCCTCGTCGGGATCAATCTTCTCCGCGAAGGGCTCGACCTGCCCGAAGTCTCGCTCGTCTGCATTCTCGATGCGGACAAGGAGGGTTATCTCCGGTCGCAGACCTCCCTTATCCAGACCGCCGGCCGCGCCGCGCGCCATGTGAATGGCGAGGTTTACCTCTTTGCCGATCAGGTGACCCAGAGCATGCAGGCTCTCCTCGATATCACCGAGTACCGGCGCGCGCGGCAAATGGAATACAACGAGGCACACGGCATCACGCCGCGCAGCGTCCAGCGCGCCGTGCAGGAAAGCCTCCATACCATCCTCAAAGGTCGCCAGGTCGAGGAATCGATGGTCGCAGAGACCGGCGCCGACCTGTCGCTCACCGATCTCCTCCGCGAGCTCGAACAGGAGATGCTCACCGCTTCAGCCAACCTCGAATTCGAAAAGGCCGCTCTTCTTCGCGATCAAATCTCCGAGCTCAAGGCCGGCACCGGGCTGGATAAAATCGAGCCTCGCCGCCGTCCGATAAACTACAAGGACCTCAAGCCCCGTAAGGCCCGACGAACAAAAGCCCGGGCTTAATCAGGCGTCGACAAAAAGCCAGCAGCCTGAATCCGACCCATGTCAGATCCAGGCTGCAGCGGATTCTGTCGTTTTTCTTAACGTCCGAGCGGCAGGTCGTCTCGCAGCCGGATAACCCACAGCCGCGACGGAATTCCGGTCACATTGTCGCCGATTCCGAAGTCATTGTCGTTGCTGATCGCGACCTTGTTCGCATTGAGAATGCTCAGGCCTTCCAGTTTGAAGTCGGTGAGCTCAGGTGTTTCCGCGTTCTCAAAGACGACTTTTGTCACCGCGGGCGTGATGTTCACACTCGCGAGATTCAGACTCGAATCCTCCAACGCCAGGCTTTGTGCCAGCGGATGCGTGGTCACATCAGTGGCCTTTCTCAAATCCACCAGCAGCAGCTTGGCGCCGCCAATGTTGATCTCATCGCTCCGCTCCAGCACGAGGAGCTTGTCCTCATTCACCCAGGCTGCCGCGCTCAACTTCAAATCCTGCGGACGATTCCCGGCTGGGAAATCCGTGGCCGGACTCAAGAGCAATACAAACTGCCCGGTAATCTGAGCGTTCAGTGGATCGCTCAAATCGAGGCGAAAGACGCGCAATACGCGAGAATTCCGTGTCGCCGAACCGGCCGTCGTCGGTCCAAGGGGACTTTGCGTCATCGTATAGGCCGTCTTTCCATCCGGCGAAACCGCGACAGATTCAAAGCCCCGATTTGATCGGCGTTGTGCAAGGATCGCTGGCAAACGGTCGCTCACAGGATAGGCGGCGCCGGCCAGCGTTTTTCCCTGCGGTGTATAACGTTTCCACACTTTGCCCCCGTCGCTTAGAATAACAACTGACGGACTATATTCATCCACCGCGATGAAACCTTCATCCAGGGTGTGCACATCCTCCAAGTCGAGACCATTAGGGTTGAATGGAAGCTGAGTGGTACTCGTGGGGCTCTCGAACGGCACGGAATCTTCCGTGGCGCTGTTTGAAATACCGGTCGCAGGCGTCCCTGCATCATCGACCACCACGGGAATCACCGTGTGCGGAACCAGCTCGGAGCCGATCGCCTGGAAAAAGATGAGCGAGGGCGTGTAAGTCGGCAGCGGAAAGACGCGTCCGGGCGTCGGAGTGGTGCGAGTGAACGTTGGTCCCCGATCGGTGATCGAGAGATAGTGATTCCCCGCGAGACGCTGCAATCCCGAGCCAATTGCCGGCAAATCCCTTCGCGTCAGGCCGTTCGCTTCGGCATTGGCCACTTCCTCTTCGGAGTAGCCCAGTTCCGTGAAGTCGGTCGGCGGGAGCGATTGTTCCTGCAGGATCTTTGCGGATCGACCCGATCCATCGCCGGCCCACACGGTAGTCGCGCAGGCCAGGACTCCGAGTGTCGCCGGAATGAGGCTTCGAATGCTAGTTTTCATGTGTTTGGTGTTAAATGGCAGTTGTTAATTCTGACGTGAGCTTCACCAAGTCCTGTCCAGCGGCACAGCGAAGAGCGGCTCCGGGTGGAAGCAACGACCAGGTGAATGTCTGGAAGGGGCAGTCTGGCTGAAGAGCGCGGCCTTCCCCAACTCATGCGCATCCCGGATCAGAAAGGGGCCAAAAAACCGTCAGGCCGCCCGGCCCGGGAACACCCGGCGCCCGTCTACCTCCATCGGTCTCTCTCGAAGCTGAGAGCCGCCTCATTTTCTGTGCGTGCCCGCTCAAGGATCGCGAACAACAGCCAAATCGGAGTCTGGATTGTACTCAAGCCTGATGTCTGGCTAAGCTCAGCCTCACACCCTTGGAGATCGGTATATTCCAACTGCTCCCCCGCGGATGCGCCCCGTCCGACCGCGAAGTCGTCGAGCAGGCGCTTTGGGAGGTTGATTTCGCGGAATGCAATGGCTTCGACAGCGTCTGGATTACGGAGCACCACTTCTCGGGTTTCGGTTCGATTGGCGTTCCCTCGGTTTACGCAGCCGGAATCGCCCAGCGGACCACCCGCATCCGAATCGGTTACGGGGTGGCGGTTCTTCCGTTGCACCATCCACTCCAGCTCGCGGAGGAGATCGCCTGGGTCGATCATCTGAGCAGTGGACGAGTCGCGGTCGGCGCCGGTCCCGGTTTCAGTCCGTTTGAGTTCAGCGCCTTTAATGTTTCCGTCGAGAATCGGCACGCACTTTTCCTGGAAAAGTTCGAGATCGTGCGGCGTGCGCTCGCCGAGGCGGAGATCACGTTTGAAGGCAGGCGATATGCAATTCGCCCACGGCCTTACACTCAACCGCATCCTCCATTCTACTGGGCTTCAACCAGTGACGAATCGCTCCGAAAAGCTGGAGAAGAAGGGATGCCCGTTCTGTTCGGCCTCGAATCAGCCAGCGAGATCGGCGAACGGCTCGCCCGTTATCGAGCGATCCGCCTCGAAACCGGCGCGACGAACGCCGCGATCGATCGCGAAATCGCCGAAATGTACGTTTTGCGCCGCATTTATCTCAGCGACACCGACGACAAGGCATTGGCCGACGTGCAAGGACCGCTCGCCTGGCATCGGGAGATGGCTGTGCGAGTCCACCAGCACGAAGAACCGTGTATCACGTTGCCAATCGTCTTCGCCCCTGAACACAGCGAAACCACACCCGGTGATGGAGAGCCAGTCTCCTCACCCGCTGACGGTAAACCCATCGAAATCGGAGAAAGCGAATTTGTCGGCAGCCCAGCAACCATCATCCAGCGCCTGCGGGAACTCCAAGCCCTCGGCCTCCGCAAAATCATCGGCTGGTTCCATTTCGGTAACATGCCTCACCAAGCCATTCGCCGCTCCATGCAGCACATGGCAAACGAGGTAATGCCGCGCCTTCGTTAATTAAACGCAGTCTCCTTCACAAACGATCAATCACTCGATTCCACGCCTCACTCGGTGCTGGGAACAATCGGCGCTCCCACCTCGCTCCTCATCGCGGACTGCTCCGGTGCAAAGAACGGATACAGCGCATTGGCTAACATTCGATCATGCTTGATCTCTTTAGAGTGACTCGCCGGATCTTCATCTGAGAACCCTTCTTCGCCGATCCATATGCGGTCGTACATCATCACGCCGCGGGTAGCGACGGCCAGCCGTTTGAGTTCTTTTTTATATTCCGGACTTAAGACATTGCATGCCACGGTGTATGCGATCCCGGCCATGGCCTCCTTTGCTTCCGAAGAAAAGTGAATCAGTTTCGGAACGTGAATGAGAAAGGCGCACGAATGCTCGTTCATCTGGCAAAAGATGACGAATTCGCCTTCCGTGATCGGTTGATCCGATTCCCCAATTTTGCTCCTCACGAACGCGGCTTGGAGAAGCGTTTTCATTTCGCTCGAAACCTGCTTGGCAATGAGTGCAGCTTCTTGGGTATTCCCGTGAGCTAATCCTCGACGCGGAGTCGTAATGATTGTCTCGGCCTGGGAAAGCTCTTCGTATCCTGGAGCGTGCTGCAGAGGATGCGCCCTGAAGTGCTGAATGGTTTGAACGATCCGGAAAACCATGAAACCTGCGAACAGGATGGGGAGGGCGATAATCAGGCCCATCACGATGCGACGCTTGGGCGAACTCGTCGGCTTCGTTCGGGCATTCTGATGTTCGATGAAGCCAGCGGGAGAAGTGGAATGCGGTAGTTCCGGTGGGATTCGACCTGGAAGGGGCGGGGGATTTTCCATATCAAGAATTTCGGATGACGCTGACCTTTGTGTAGATGCGCTGAACCTTGAACAAAGCAAAACTACAATGCCACTCAAGCCCGAGGTCTCGGCCGCTGACAACAGGCTGCGACTAAGCCGCCAATTGCGAAGATCGAGATTCCAGGCTCGGGCACCGCAGGCACCACTTCAACATAGCTGCCAAAATCAATCAGCGCGGCGCCAGGTGGGTAGCTGTTTGGCTTCCTGCTAAAAATATTCGCTCACACAAACTGTGCCAAAATTCGCCCCAGCAATCTTCCGCTCGCACTTTCTACTCTTCCGCGCGCACCAGCGATCTGCCGGCCGCACTTTGTCGTCTGCCGCCCGCACAAGCGGTCTTCCGCGCGCACAAGTCGCCTGATCGCCCGCACCAGCTCTCAACCGTGCGCACCAGTTGCAAGGATGAGCGCACAAGTGCCCTTCCAGCCGCACCGAGCTGCCGGATCGACTCCGTCAGTCGTCTGCCGCACGCTTTCAGCTCTCTGCCGCGCCCACAGGTCGTCTGACCACACGCACGAGCTCCCGGATACGCCCACAGGTCGTCTGACTTGGATCGTCAGGAACCTGCCAGGCCATTTGAGGAGTGTGCGCAGCCGCGTGAGGAATGTGATCGACCCCGCGAGGAGTCTGCCAGCCGCACAGGGAGATGTCCCACGCGTACCAGTCATCTTCCGCGCGCACAGGTTGCCGGACACGCGCACAGCTCGTCTGACCACGCGCACCAGTGTCCGGACGGCTGCACAAGTCGTCCGACCGAGCCCACACAGCGCAGGACACGCCCACAAGCCCCTGACAGCCGCATCCCAATTCGTAAAATTCCTCGCACGAGACCTCGCGTCTCGGCTAAGCATCCCTCACTCCCGCTATGAAGATTTGCTCCCGTCTCCTCCCGCTCGTTTCACTTTCGCTGCTCGGGGTATCGGCCGAGGCGAAGATCAAGCTTCCGGCCGTTATTTCCGATCACATGGTGCTGCAACAGGAGGCGAATGTGAACCTGTGGGGTTGGGCCGAACCAGGCGAAAAGATCACCGCGAAGTTTGCCGACAAATCGGTCCAGACGGTGGCTGGACCCGATAAAAAATGGCGCGTACGCCTCGGCAATCTGAAAGCCGGTACGAAAGGCGACCTGACGATCAGCGGTGAGGATACCGTGACGGTGAAGGACGTGCTCGTCGGCGAAGTCTGGGTCGCCTCGGGTCAATCGAACATGGAGTGGATCGTGAAGAACTCGGCGAACGCCGATCAGGAAATCGCCGCTGCCAAGTATCCGGAGATTCGCATGTTCACGGTGACCAAGGACAAGAGCTTGACCCCAAAGGAAGATTGCGCGGGAACCTGGCAGGTCTCTTCGCCCGAGACTGCCGGCGCGTTCTCGGCGGTCGGCTACTACTTCGCCCGCGAGCTTCACAAGAAACTTAATGTGCCGGTCGGAGTCATCCACACGTCATGGGGTGGCACACCCGCGGAATTCTGGACGCCCACACCCATCATCGAACGCGAACCTGCCCTGAAGAAGTACGCGGAGCGCTGGAAAAAGGTCATGGCGGATTACCCCAAAGCGAAGGAGGCCTACGACGCCAACATGGCGAAATGGCAGGAGGCGGCGGAAAAGGCAAAAGCGGAAGGCAAACCCGCGCCTCGCCAGCCGAGTGCCCCTCGTGGCAGTGATGCCTTCGGCGCTCCCGGTTGTCTTTGGAATGCGATGGTCGAACCGCTCCTCGGTTACACCATTCAAGGGGCGATCTGGTACCAGGGTGAGTCGAATGCAAACGGTGAGGACGCGAAGCTCTATCGACTGCTCTTCCCGACAATGATCCTGAGCTGGCGCCAGGCTTGGTCTCAAGGCGGGCTCGCTGGCTCGGACAATCCGGATTTCCCATTCCTGTTCGTGCAACTCGCCAATTACATGCAGCGCTACGATCAACCGGTCGATAGCGACTGGGCAGTCCTGCGGGAGAGTCAGCTCCTGACGCTCGAGCTGCCGCGCACCGGCATGGCAGTGACCATTGACATCGGCGAAGCGAACGACATTCACCCCAAGAACAAACAGGAAGTCGGCCGCCGACTCGCCCTCTCCGCGCTGGCGCAGGTCTACTACATCGACATGGAATTCAGCGGGCCAATCTACAGCGGTTCCCAGCCCGAGGATGAGAAGATCCGGCTCAGTTTCCGCAATGCCGACGGGCTCAAGGCGGCTGACGGAGGAAAGATCAAGGGTTTCGCCATCGCAGGTGAGGACAAGAAGTTCGTCTGGGCGAACGTCTCGATCGAGGGCGATCACGTTCTGGTCAGCAGTCCAGATGTGCCGAAGCCGGTCGCGGTGCGCTACGGCTGGGCGAACAACCCGGATTGCAATTTGGTAAACTCCGCCGGACTGCCAGCGTCACCCTTCCGGACGGACGATTGGCCACAGCAACTCCCGCCGCCGGCACCGAAGTAGCTCGCGTTCGACTTCGTCGAATCCGAAGTATGCCGAATCGCGCCAGTTCACGCCTCGTACTTGGGGGCTATCGGGAGGAGGTCGTCATCGAGCAGGCCCGCGCCGCACTCGAAGAGATCGGGGGTAAGGTGACGTGCGCCTTCCTTTTCGCGACCGCTGACTACGGCCCGCACATGGCCGACTTCCTTGAACTGATTCAGCTCCATGCGCACGCACCCGTCCTTGTCGGCTGCAGCGGTGTGGGCCTGATCGGAACGGGAGAAGAAGTGGAGCGCACCAGCGGTTTCTCGCTGCTCCTTCTGCACCTGCCCGAAACGTCGGTTCGCACCGTTCCGATCCCCCTGGTGCGAGAGGAGAGCGATGTCACCCCCGAGAGAATGCGCGAACTGGCGGGACCGGACGCTGAGAAATGCAGCGCATGGATCGTCTTTGCCAACCCCTTGACGCTCGCGGTCGAGCCATGGCTGGACGCCTGGAACGCGGCCTTTCCTGGTGTTCCCGCTCTGGGCGGACTCGCCAGTGGAGGTCGGCGGGAGGATACATTGTTTGTCTTTCACGAACGCGAATTGATCGAGGGCGGCGTGGCGCTCGGGTTCGAAGGCGGCGTGAGCGTGCGAACTCTTGTCAGTCAGGGATGCCGGCCCGTCGGTGAACCGCTCACCATTACCGGCGCGGAAGGCCAGCTCGTCATTTCCCTCGGCTCGCGTCCCGCTTTCGAAGTGCTCGATGCCACCTTTGGAAGTCTCTCCGCTGCTGACAAAGCCATCGCCAAAAACAATCTCTTCGTCGGACTCGCGATGTCGGAATACCTGGAAGAATTCAAGACCGGCGACTTCCTGATCCGGTATCTGCACAGCGGTGATCCTCAGTCTGGTGTGCTGGCCGTGGAAGCGAAGCCGCGCGTCGGACAGACGCTGCAGTTTCAATTGCGCGATCGCGCCAGCGCTGATGCCGAGTTGCGTCACCTTCTTGAGGAAGTGCGGAAAGACGGCCTCAATCCGTTTGCCTCACTGCTCTTTTGCTGCAACGGCCGCGGACGGCACCTCTTCGGAGTTCCCAATCACGACGCCGGAATGGTCCGCGAGCTTCTTGGGCCACACCCGAGTTCCGGGTTTTTCTGCAACGGCGAAATCGGTCCGGTCGGTGGACGCAATTACGTCCACGGTTTCACGGCCTCGATGGCGCTCTTCTGCTGAGACTGCGATCGTCAGGCGCCGAGGACCGTCACTGGGTCGGCATACTCGAGTCCGTGCGCCTCAGCCACGCCGCGATAGGTCACGCGTCCTTCGTACAGGTTCAATCCGCCAATCAGATTGCGGTCTCGCTTGAACGCTCCCGGCACGCCGTGATCTGCAAGAAGTTCGATGTATCGGTAAGTCACGTTCGTCAGCGCTTGCGTCGCCGTGCGCGCATACGCCGCCGGCATGTTGGCTACACAATAGTGGACCACGTCTTCCTCCACGTAAGTGGGTTCATGATGGGTGGTCGGTCGCGTTGTCTCGGCACAACCGCCCTGGTCCACCGCAATATCCACGAGCACGCTCCCAGCAGTCATCACCTTCAACATGTCGCGGGTAATCAGCTTCGGCGCCTTCGCGCCGGGGACGAGAACCGCACCGATCAGCAGGTCAATGTCGGGCAACATCTCGAGAATATGAGCGTGGCTCGAATAGAGCGTGTGGGCAGTATGCAGCGTGATGTCGAGAAAGCGCATCCGTTCGACATCCACTTCCAGGATCGTTACGTCCGCCCCGAGACCCGTGGCCATGCGCGCTGCGTTCACTCCAGCGGTACCACCGCCAAGGACCATTACCTTTCCGGGGAGCACGCCGGGTACACCGCCGAGCAACACGCCTTTTCCGCCGGTGTGCTTCGCAAGGTAATAGCCCCCGACGAGAACGCTCATCCGGCCTGCGATTTCGCTCATCGGCTCGAGCAGCGGGAGGCGGCGATTCACCTCGACGGTCTCGTAGGCGATTCCAATGCACTTCGACTTCGCGAGCGCCTCGGTCAGCAGCTTATTCGCAGCGAGGTGGAGGTACGTGAATATGATCTGGCCCGGGCGAATGATTCCGTACTCCGTCGGCAGCGGTTCCTTCACCTTTACGATCATGTCTGCGCGGGCAAAGACTTCCTCGTGGCTGCTTATGATTTCCGCGCCCGCAGAACGGTACTCGTCGTCGCTGTATCCTGAGCCGGTTCCGGCACCCGCCTCGACGACGACCGAGTGGCCGCGCCGGGTAAGTTGGTAAGCTGCTGAGGGGAGAAGGGCGACACGGTTCTCCTGCGCCTTGGTTTCGCGTGGGCATCCTATGATCATGGCAATGGTCGATCAAAAGCGGTTCTGAGCCGTGCGTGTCAATCCATGGAAAGAGATTCCCGTTACGAGGGCCTCCTATTCAATTGTCGACTTCGGGTCGGTAGCTGCCGTCGCGAGGTCATAAATCGAGCCCCATTCTCCCGATGCGTAGAGCTTGCACTCTGTCTTCCACGGCTGCGTCGAATCGGGATAGTTTCGCGTTTCCTGCTCTCCCCAGAAGAGCCAGCGTGCACCGAGTTCTTCTGCCTTTTCGCGCCAATCCTGATCACCGCTGAGTATGCTTTTCACCGTGGCGAGGCGCTGCCGGTAATCGATGCCATGGCTCCACGCGTGCCCCTCGTAACCCATCGCCACGATACGTCCGCTCAGCAGCAGCGGATGATCGTAATTTGGATGCGCGATAAAGCGATCGCCAATCGGAATATTGCGAGCAGCCCACCGGGTACCATCGATCTCGGATCGCACCCCCACACTGTACCCGATGAGCGGTTCGTTCATTTCTGCCCGATCGCGCACATCTCCTGCAACAAGGTGTCCGCTTAATCCACCCGCCAGCGACACTGCGCCGGAGAAGAAGAGAAGGAAGCAGAGAAGCGCCTTCACCCAGTCGTTTTGTCGCGCCACGATCTCTCTCCAGAGGGCGGGCAATATGATTAGGTACGACCAGATCATTAGCTTCGTGTTGTCCCACTCCCACGGTGCGAATTTCACAAAACAACAAACGAGAAAAACAGTGACTGCCGGAAAGACGATTAGCACTGCGGAATCCGGGCCGCGATTTCCCAGCAGGCGAACGAGCAGCCAGACCACCAGGGGAATCAGAACAAAGAAGTTAGTGAACCAAAACAGCGCGACGTCGATCAGCCACGTGAAGACCGAGGTGTCCGGCTGAAGATGCGGCTGCATCCAGCCCGGCTGGAAACCGAGCATTGATGCGCCGCTGAATCCCCCGGTAATTAGCCACACTTGCGCCGTCGCTGGAATGAATGCTCCCGCGACGAGCAATCCCAGGTGCCGTCGCGCCTCGTTGTTACCCGCAAGAAACCACCAGGCTGCGATCACCGAAAGGAACAGAAATGTATGCAGGTGAAAGATCGGCATCGCTGCGTACAGCAGCCACTCGATCCACAACGGCAGTCGCTGAACTATTTTGTCACTCTCCAGGAAACGCGCGCGCCAACTTGCCAGGAGCATCAACCCCGCTGGAATCGCATAAAGCAATCCACGCTGAGTCACGAAGAGTGCCAGCGGTAAACTCTTCCACGCTACTGTTAAATCGTCCCAGGCAGCATCGCTTTGGAAGTCGACCAACTCGAGCCGACGAAAGACTTCGAACCCGAAAGTGCCGCCCGCGAACAGAAACCCAGCGACGACGAAGCCACGTCCCCATCTCCAGAGCGCAGCAACTGTGCAGGCACTCGCGACGAGGCCGACTGCAATGAAGCCGCGCACCTCGTTCACACCTGCCGATGCGAGTAGCGCATTGAAGAAATCCATCCCGATTGGATAAGTCAGCGGCGCTCCCGCGAAGATTGGGTTTTCAGGCCAGAAGGGCACTCCGTTGGCGAAGTAACGAACGTAAGTGAGGTGGAGCGGCAGATCGCCAAGATTATTCGGCGAAAAAACCCAGAGATGGTCCCCATACTCGAACACCAGCCAGAGAAAGCTTCTCAGGGCGAACAGGCTGAAGGCGATTAACGTCAGGGCTCCGAATGGGTCGATTTCCCATTTCTCGCGGGGTTGGCTGCGCGTCTGCCAAAGCGAGAACACTCCCACGCTCGCTCCAAAGAAGAGCGCAGTTCCGGCTGTCGACGTCCGCAGGCCTCCCGCGAACATGGCAAGAAGCACACCCGAAAGAACAGCCCCCGCTACTGCCGCGAGCAAAGCGACAACGTACTTCATCTCGGTTTCTCGGTCTCGTTCGCGCTGCCGGGTGACTTCGGCTGAAACTCCGGCACGCGATCACCGAAATACTCTCCAAAGATAGCAGCTCTCAGGTAAAGCATCGAACGATCCGGTGCCATTCCACGGATCTGCACCGATTCGCGGAAATACGAGTCGGTCAGGCCCTCCTCGATCCGATCACGCGCAATATCATCGACCAGGAGCCAATCCGCATCCAGCGGCTCCGGCGTATCATTCTGGTCTCCCATTGTAACCTTTGGCCGATCGGCAAGTAGCCAGAGCAGGGGATGGCGCTCGGGTTGGATTACATGACCCGCATTGTAAAGAGACGTTGGATCGCGTCGAAGCTGCCATCGGAGCGGGTCGAGCAGTTTGTTAATGTCCGTGGTGGTCTGGACATAAACGTACGGCTCCTTCTCGTCAGCGAATTGGTGCCAGTTGAGTCGATTGCATTTCGACGCCGAGTAAAGGCACACGCCAGCGGCAAGAATTCCTGCAACCCAGCGATCGATAGTGGCCATCAGCCACTCCGCTGCCAATCCGAAGAAGAGTAGGAATGGCCACGCCCAGGCAATCAAACACCATGGCGTCTTATAGGCCACGATGGTGTACGCCGCGAAGGTACCCAGGCTCCCAATCGCCAGCCACCGGGTGAAGGCGCTTCCCTTGATCCAGGCCACAAACGCGCCCGCGAAACCAACGATTGCCGGCCACTCGTAAGCTCCCAGCAATTGAAACCAGTAGTACCACTCTTTCTCGTGCCCGCTCTCGCCAGCCGTACCGGTTTCAAACCACTTACGGTACGCTTGGAAAAAGCCGCGAATGCCGCCCGGATCCAGCAATCCACCCGAGTAAAAAAAAGCAATGACGGCCACGGCGACTGCCCCTCCCAGGAGTAAGTCGTCCGGCAAAGCCCGATATTTCGACGGTACTTGGTTTTCTAGTGGAGCCTTAAGCCAATGTCCAATCAGCCAGGCGCACACTGCCGCGATCAGCAGCGCCGCCACGTGAATAACCCACGTCTCCTTCGTGAGAATAATACCAGTCAGGCCGATCGTCGCCAGCCAGAGGTCTCGTCGCGAATTCCTCAACCAGTACGCACCACCGCCGATTGCCAGGAGCATTAAGAAGAACACCAGCCACGTCTCGTGGATGGCGTATCGGCCGTAGAAAACAAAACCCGGTGAAACAGCCATTGCTGCCGCGCCCCAGCGGCACGCAGTCGCGGAGAAGAACCGGCGACAGTAAAAGAGCATCAAGGCGACACAGCCGATGCTCAGCAGCGCTACCGGAAGTCGAAGCGCGAAGGTTGAGCGTCCAAGCAAATCCTGAGCGGCAAAAAGCACGTAGAAATGCAGCGGTCCGTGAAAATTCGTTGGGTCATACGAATAGAGGCCTCGCCTCGTCATCTCATCCACGAAATATCCATTCACACCCTCGTCAAAATGCGCCGGCTTCAGTTCCAGGCTCCACAGCCGGCAGGCTCCCGCGACTATCAGGATCAGCAGGTCGATCCAACGACCGTTCTCCCGCAGCCAGCGCGCCAGGCCGAAGTGCGTGCTCGCCACGTTCGCATTCTCGGTCTTGGTCGTTGCCTCGCTACCGAGCGTTGTGCTCCCCTCCGCGCCCGCCGACATGTCCCCGGATTCGGTCTCCATCGTCATTCCAGCCTACAATGAAGCGCACCGACTGCCGCCGACACTGGCTGCATTGGCGGAATGGATGAAGGGCTGCACTTGGCCGGTGGAAGTTTGGATCGTGGTCGAGCCGGGCACGGACGGGACGCGCGAGATAGCCACCGCCGCAGCGGCCCGCCAGCCGAATCTGCATGTCATCACCTACCCGGAGCAGCGAGGAAAGGGGTTCGCCGTCCGAACCGGCATGCGCGCAGCGACTGGTGCCCTCGTCTTCTATATGGACGCCGATCTCAGCGTCCCTCTTGGCGACGTAAATGTATTCGTCGAGTACTTTCGCACTCACCCGGAGGTCGACATTCTCATCGGCAATCGTCAGCATCCGCAGAGCCAGATTACCCTCGAGCAATCGTGGTTGCGTCGTCGTATGGGGCAAACCTTCAACCTCATTCTTCGCCGGCTAGCGCTCACCGGCGTGCAGGATACCCAGTGCGGCTTCAAGGCCTTTCGGCGTCCGGCAGCCGAAGCGATTTTTTCGCGGCAGCAGCTCGATGGTTTTGCCTTCGATGTCGAGGTACTCCTCCTCGCGCGGAAACTCGATCTCAACATCGTCGACCTTCCAGTCGAGTGGCGCAACTCGCCGGAGAGCAAGGTGCACATGCTTCGCGATAGCGTCCGCATGTTGCGCGATGCCATCCGCATTCGCCGAATGCTTCGACTCTAAACTTCCTCCTCAAGTCGCCGGCTCACGCGCCTCAAAGAGGGGAGGCAAATCAGGGACGAGCAGGTTCAGCAGTTCCGGCCAGGAAAGATGCAGCCACGGGTCGCGCTGCCGTAGTTCTGCTTCGACTGCAAAGCGTACCTTCGCGCAAGCCGCATCCGCCTTGTCGCGCAGAGTCCGCGGATCGCAGCGGAACATTCGCGCCACTTCCGTTGCATGAAGATTGGACGCGAAGAGCAGATGGATGATGACGAAGTCATCTCCCGCGCAACCGTCCAGCGCCTGCTGAATGGAGTCGCGGAGAAGCTTCCGCAAGAGATCATCTGCCTCCGCCGTGGCATTTCGCTGCTGATGGTGCAGGGCACCCTCCAGGTGCGCGTTTACCAGTCGCTTCCGGTAGCGATCCTCGCTTCGACGACGGCTAATCGCCCGGCTCAGCGCCGCACGATTTAACCAGGTCTCCAGCGAGCATTGCCCTTGGTATTGCGCCAGCAGCGGAGACTGCGCGCCGTCCGATGCCAGCAGCTCGCTCAGCAATTCCGCTACCGCCTCGAAAGCTTGAGGCCACGGCATGCCGGCTGCCGCCAAAAACCCGCGCGCTACTTCCGCTCGCGACTCTTGCAACTCACGCAAAGCAGTCGCATTCCCTTCGAGGCACTGCTCGGCGAAGAGAACGTCGGCTTCATAGGGCGAGCGATTTGGCACGGCGCCAAGGAATAATGCGCCGCAATCCGTTCAACGTGAATTTGTCAGGGCAGACCGGAATTCGAACCCGCCTATCCCGCGGCCCGGATATTCACCCACGTGTGCACGTGCGGAGCGCCCCGGAAATACCACAGCATATTCGGTCCTTCGATCTGCCACACGTCCCAGACACCGTCCTTCCCGATGTCGTGATTCTTGTAAAAGGCCATGTGCAGTTTCCCAAAAGTCGGCTCGATCAGCTTCAACGCCTCATCCGTGTCCTCTTTGCGGAACGGAGCCAGCACATCGGCGAGCACCTTGCGCACGTGATCCTTTTGATCTGAAGAGAGCTCGCTCATCGGGATCCCGGGAAGCCCTTCGCCTTTCCCGGTCAGTTCGACGGTCTGGCTGCCTTTCTCTGGTCGGGGCTCTTCCAATAGTGCGATCGTCCGTTGCTTCCCATCGAGCATCTGGAAGACCTCGTTCGCCCTCTTCGCCTGGTACCAGTAAATGTTCCCAGGGTGATCCGCCTTCTCGTTAAAGCTCTCGGCTGCGTGACCGTAGAAAATCGGACCGCCAAACGCAGCGCCCTCGACTGAATCGCCATCACAACGCCGAGTGCAGTGGCGTCCCGTGAGCACGAACTCAAACTTCCCCGTCCCGGGCTCGCCGAACAGCGCAATCGAAGTCTCACCTTCGAAATCGCCGTCGCCGTCGTGCTTTACCTGCTCCAACACGCGCTCCGCATACTCCGGGCTGTGCAGACCGTTGAAAATATCCCGAACCATGGCCTGCTGATCGGCATTCAGCAGCTCCTTCTGCGGTTTGTTGATCATCCAGTTGTTGTCCACCTTGAGCCGCAGGGGATGATCGAACGCAAAACAGAGTTTCCCTCGCTGTTCTTCACTGAGCGACTTGTAAAGCGTGGTGACGAGCGTTTCGGACTTGGGCTTTGAGCTCGACGCCGCCCACGCGGGAAGTGCGGTGACAGCGGCGATTCCCGCCGTGGCTTTTAGGAAATCGCGTCGTGAAAGACTCGTTTCGACGCAATCAGGACAGATGAGGGAACGCGTATTCATTGCATTGAATGATCGTTGGAGTGATGCACGCTTAGACCTTGTTCCTGAAGCCGAAAAGCCTCGTTTTCGAACCCTTCTGCCGTCTTCTGCGGGCGGTCACCTTAACTGCCGCACTCCTTACCTTGCCCGGACCGGTATTGCCGGCCTTCGCCCACGGCGATCTCGACCTGCAAATCAGCGCGATGACCCAGGCGATTGCGGCTGAACCCGGCAACGCAGAGCTTTATCTCCGTCGCGCTGAATTACACCGGATTCATGCCGACTGGATGGCTGCTCAGATCGACATCGATCGCGCGCGAGAACTCGCCCCGGATCTTCCGACGTCCGACTTGGTCCAGGGGAGACTTTTCTTCGATGTGAAGAGGTTCCAGGGTGCAGAGGAGGCGCTCGACCGATTCCTCAAACGCGTGCCGAATCACGTGGACGCGCTGGTCACGCGTGCTCGAGTTCGAAACGGCTCCGGTCAATACCTGAAAGCCGCAGACGACTTTGCGGGCGCAATCTCAAATTCCAGGCAACCAGAACCCGATTACTACATTGAAGAGGCACGCTCGCTCGCGGCCGCCGGACAGGATCACATCCCACAGGCTATCGCTGCACTAGATGCCGGCATGATGCGTCTCGGAAAGCTGGTTACGCTCGGCTTGTGCGCTGTTGAACTCGAGTGCGCCCGGCGAAACTTCGATGCTGCATTGGAACGACTCGAATCGCTCAGCGCCAATCAGGCCCGAAAGGAGGTCTGGCACGAGCGCCGGGGCGATGTTCTCAGTGCCGCAGGTCGGATGGATGACGCCAGAGCAGCTTATCAGGCCGGACTGGACGCAATCAAGGTGCTGCCACCCTATATTCAAAACACCGGCGCCGTTCAACAGCGACAGGAGCGCTTGTCTGATAAGCTAAAGGAACTCGCATCCGCGCGAACTCCGTAAACGGTTAATACCGGTCACTTCCGAGCCGAATTCTCCCTTAACAAGTAAGTCATCAAGTCGCGTAGCTCCTCCTTGGTCAGTAATTTGTCCAGACCGGCGGGCATCAGCGAAATCGGCAGCGGTTCGGTCTTGACGATATCGCTCTTGCGAAGCTTCGCGACGGCACCTCCAGGTTGTGCGAGCTGAAGCTCTTGGGGGGTCTCGTTCAACCGTGTGCCCACCACGGCCGTACCATCCCGCGTTGTTACCGTATATCCGGCTGCATCTGGATTGATCGCCGCATTTGGGTCCACGATGTCGGCCAGAACGCTGGCATAATCGCGATGCACGAGATTGCCAAGGTCCGGCCCGACTTGCACACCATCTCCGCGCAATCGATGACACGTCGCGCACGTCCCTTTGCCGGTGAATAATGCTCGGCCCGCTTCCCAGTTTCCGCCGCTAAGTTCCGAAGGAATCGTGGAGTCGTCGCCGGTGGTCGCCGGCTCCGCAAATGGCATCAGGCATCGACGAATCGGTAGTGCACGCGGGCGTTTGTCACGCGCCGTATAATACGACACATCCAGTTTGCTCGCCGGGGTTGTTAACGTCGCGGTGAAAGGAACAAGCTTTCCTTCCGCCGGTGCGACGACCGTGAACGAAGCTTCACGCTCGCTGGCAGTCGCGACTTTGACTCCAGGAACATACAGGTTTACACGGGCATCGCTCTTGAAACCGACGGTGACCACCTCCGGTTCGGGTATATAACCTAAATCGGACCCCGGTTGAGTTAACGGAGTCAACATCTTCCATAGGTCGAGCTGACCGCGAATCGTCAATGCCCCAGCGGTCTCGATTTGCTTCCAAATGACCTCGTGTTTCGCGCTGCCGCGAGTGAACTCGCGCGCCGCAACAAAATCAGGGTGGGGAAGCCACAGCGATTCACCGGCCTTGCCATCCGCACTCCGCCATTGCGCCGCAACACCGCAGAGGTTGTTCATCATATCGAGTGTGCCCCCCGGTGACTGCTTGATTCTTAACGCATAGTTGACCGCACGTTTCCGAGGTGCGGATTCAATGGTCACTGTCCGACGATCTTCGCTAACCCGGACATTCCTGACCTCCACCGGTTCGGGTTTTTCTCGCTGCTGCATCTGTACGACTGCATAGCCGGGACGAATCGTTTCGTAGCGGTCGCCCGCATCAACGAAGCGCCCGGACGTAATGGTTATTTGCTCCGCACTTCCGCGCCGGAGCTTCTCGTCCACCGGTCGATCGAACGCAATAGCCGTCTCCGTTTCACTCGCAGCCCATGAAACAATCGGCTGCGGCACGTTTTTGTCGACGAAGGTGATCTTGAACAAGCGTCCGGCTCCTTGCGGACCGTTGCCCCAATCGGGCTTTCCGGTGTGACAGCTCACCAGCAAGTCTCCCTGTGCTGATATGGCACAATCCACCGCGAGCAAACCTATGCGCGCAATGAGCTGGGTCTGCCCGACGTAACCTGCCGCTGTTCTCGCCAGCTTCGTTCGCCAAAGTCGACCACGCGCCTCGCCCGTGACGATCGCGTCCTCGCTCCATGTTTCCGGACCAAAGCGACCTCGACCCTCAGACGGCCCGTTGAAGCGAAATCCGCAAGTGCTCTCGTGTTGCGGCGAGTAATCCCAGACGCTGGGTTCATCAACCACGTCCGGCAGATACTGAGGGTGGCGCGGTGGGAACCCGTAATGCCTGCCCGCCTCGAGATGCAGGAGTTCGTCGAATGGATTCCCATTCGGCACCCATGTCGCCCCCTCCTGGTCCGTCCCAAATAAATCGCCGTGCCGATTGAATTGCAGCGACATGATATAGCGAAGTCCGCTGGCGAGTTGCTCGACTTTACCGTCAGGCGAAAAGCGCAGCAGACAGCCACGGCGCTTATCCGTCGAATAATGTGGCGTGCCCGTCGGCACATCGCCCTTTCCACGAGGTCCATCCTGCCAATAGGCATTATTGTATCCGGCATTCCCCATCGTCACATACATCGCGCCATCTGGCCCAAAGGCGAGCGCCATGGAGCTGTCCACACGACGGTGATTAAGATAGGTCAAATCCTGCAGCGCAGGATCATCAAATCCCTTCACTACCGTTTCGCGCTTATCCGGTACGCCATCACCGTCGGTATCCACGAAGCGCACCACTTCATCGGTCAGCACGGCGTAGAGCGCACCATCCTTCACCACCATCCCAAGCGGATAATTCGGGCTGGTTTCCGGCCAAAACGCTTGCACCTGGTCCTCGAGACCGTCCCCATCCCTGTCCCGCAGCAGATGGAACCGCCCATCGTAGCCACCTGCAAAAAGCCTCCCGTCCGGTGCGTACTCCACATTATTAAGGCTGGTGATTTTCACTGGCAGCTCGCGCACGCGAAATCCCGGCACCAGCATCTGCGGCGTCCCGTCAGTCGTCACCGCAAATGGCGGCACTGGCTGTTTATCGGGCGTCGGAGGAATGGGAGGCTCGGCAGCCACCGCGAGGTGGAAAACTCCGGCAATCAATGCGGAGTACAGGAGGGATGTGGACGATCTCATCAGAGGAGTCACTGCGCCCATCATTTCCTCCTCCGCTCATTCCTCCAAGATCAATGCGTCCCCCGACGACATCGACCACGCCCGGTACGTCCCGGCTTGAATACTGGTTAAGTGAGTTGGCCTGCCATTCCGCAGGTTCGCCGTTGATCACCGTCGTCGTCCGGTTCGCGATCGCATCGTAGAGATAGGTCGAACTGTACCCAGGCAGACTTGCGTCGGCACTGTCCTTCTTCCCCGCGGAGGTCACCTCATTGCGCGTATTGTAGCCATAGTTCCATGACTCACCGGCGTTGCGCGTCGATTTCGTCCGGCGATGCCGCTCGTCGTAATCATAAGTGTCGCTCGCCACAGTCGCGCCGAGCCCGTTGACCTGCGTGAGCGAACGCAACCGGCCTAGCCCATCGAGGACACGAGTCGCCGTCAGCCGTGCCGCTCCATCCTGCGTCACCGTCGTCGTGCCCAAGGCATCGCTGTTGGCCAGATATCCATAGCTGGCGCTCAATTCGCTCCCCGTCACCGTCACGCTCTTCATTTATTCAGCCGGCCAGTCCCTGCATCGTAACAGTCAAGATTACGCGCGTTCGAATCATTTGCTCCGTAATCCTGTCGAACAGCCAGCGTCTATCGTAGCTGTATGTCGCCCTCATTTTGGAGGCGAGTTGCCATTCAGCTTGGCAATCAATTCGTCGGTAATGTCGGCGAGTTCCACCCCTACAACGATGACGGGCAAGTCGGGCCCGCTACCCTTCTCCGGAATTACGAATGCGTATCCGTGAGCTGCAGCCAGCTTCTTTACTTCTACGGTAATTTCTCCCAGTATCTTTGCCTGCGCCCGCTGCATATCCTGAATCGCGAGATCGGCCTTATGCGTGGCTTCTCGTCCAACTTTCAATTCATAGAGTTCAAGCTCAAGCGAAGCGATTCTTAGGTCCTGTTCCAGCTCGGTAGCACTTGGCGTATTTTTCGCGTTGTTCTTCAGCCGTTCTGATAGTTCCTGAACGCGGCGCGAAAGCTCCAGACGCCGTCGAACTTCAGTATTCGCACTATCTGGTCCCATGTCGTGCCGCTTTATGCTGATCTCCTCGCGAAGCTTCTTTGTTTTATGATATTCGTTGAAAACGCGATCAGCGTCAAAACGGGCGAAACGCATTTCACCAGAACTCGCTGAAAGCGGGAGCAATCCGAGGCAGGTGGCAAGAAAGCATACTCGCATAAACATCTTAGAATCCGCCGTGTTCGGGGCGAACGTTCGGCCAATACCCCTTCATGGACACCCAGTGTCCTTTCTTTTCGGCCACTATAACACGGCGTTTTGTAATTGGGTCTTCATCTTCAACGATCGCCCGAAATTCGAGGAACCAATCAACCCATGTGGCTTCATCCGGCAAAGGGCGCGGCGGGGGAAACACTTGTAAAACCGCGGGAGTTCTCGGTGAAATGCCAGGACTATCGTGGAACTCCCAATTCAAGTCGCTGCCCTTGTTGTCGGCATTTGAATATTGATCATCCACAAAACCGCTCATCGAGATCTCAGGCCGCTCACCAGATCGTTCATCTCCAGCGCTGAATTTCTGGAACTCGCCATCAAACGTACTATACCCCTTCACCTCTTGCCTGAATCTACACCTTGTTGGATCGGGTTTGATCCCGACCGGCTGCATCCCTCCCGGGGGGTACAGCTCAACGAGCGTATGGAAACTGTGGTGCGCACCACTGTGGGGAAATCCAGCGACGGGCCCCGCGAAGCCCATGTACACCGTTTTAATAGACTTCACTAAGCAGACGCCGCACTCATTCTCATTAGCGTGGTACAATCCGAATGCATCGAAGTAACTAGTTGGCCGATTCTTGACGAACCCGTATAAGTTTCTCTCTGCACGCTCGGCGAGTGGGTCTCGGCTCAACCAACGGCCTTTCCCAGGATCGAGAAACCGGCGACCATAGAAAAGCAGACCCACGTGTCCGTCTGCGTATTTCGTGGAATAGCGGAAGGGATAACGTTCTGCTGAGGTGCCGGAACTCCGAACAGTTTGTCCGAACGCGCCGTACTCATATCGTGCGGTCTCCTGTTGATCGGTGGCCTTAATGAGCGCGAGCACATTCCCGTTTCCGTCATAGGAGGGCAAATGCCGCTCACCTGTAGTTGCGTCATGGAGGGCGAGGAGCCCGCCGACTCCTCCAGCGCCGCCCAAGGTTGAACTAAGATCCAATCCCCAGGTATATCCACGCAGCAAGGCCACCGTGCTTCCGCTAACACTTTGCTCCGCCAGTAGATGCCAGTCGGCCCAAATCAACCGCTGCGTGTTCGCGAGCTGAAAAGTACCTGTTCCACTGTTCCAATCGGAAACCTTCCGCTCAATCATGGAATCGCCCGAGCAGATGTCTTCCCTTTCCAATGGCCACGGGTCCATTATGTCTGGTCGGTAGAAACATGAGCCTACCCTCTATTTTCTTCATGGCCGATGAAGAGACGGCGAAGCGGATGGAACGAAGGCTCTTCATTTCGTTGACAATGGCCCTCTTCCTTTTCAGCAGCGGCTGTGGCTCCAAGCCATCTCCCGATTTTGCGCTCATCGATCGCTATCTTACCGTTTGGGACCAGTTCGCGCAGGGCGACAACTCCCTCTTGTCACGCATTAACAAGGATCGAGCGCCTTTTGAGCAGCACCTGGCCGACGCGCTTGCCAAAATCGACAGGCGTGCTCCTGGGCGCTTTGTCTTTTATGCGGTCGTGCAGGTCGGTGGCTTCATTCCGCTGGCTTCTCAGCTTGGACAGGCATTTCAGCAGCGTGTTGGCGATGCCGTGCCCGTTTTCACGAACCCGAAGGATGGTTCAACCAGCTTCTTCGCGGGCGACCTCTATTTCTGGTGGGAGGCTCACAAATCCGAGTATGAATCATACCCGCTCTATGAGGAGTGGCGTCGACGCGACTTCGCGCAGAATGTCGCTATCAAGATGTATGAAAGCGCAGTCAGGAATCGCAAATAACCGCAACATCCGGAATCATGGCCTACCAGCCTCATAAACCATACGAGGTGCCTCCTGAAGGCTACGCTGGTGTCCGATCCTCAGAAGGCCTGGTTCCGGTGTTTATTCCGAGTCTCATCTCGCTCCTGCTAAATCGCGAACAAGTCAAAGGAGAGCCCTTAACGGAAGCGGAAATTCTTTCGATCCGCGATTCCGCGATTTGTGTGATGACACCTGTGGACAAGGTTCAAGCTGTTGTAGAGGCACGAGGTTACGACGACATTGATCCCGAGAACTGCTGGCAGGAGGTTCTACAGAACAAGAGTTCAGAGGAGGCGCGCGGCGACTCCTCACTTACGAATGGAACTGCGCTTTGAGGCCACTGAGATCGGCTGCCTCGAGCAGTACGACGCTTTGGTATGCGGCGCATCCAACTCCAAGTCTGACGAGCCGTATCATTACATTACGATCCAGGGTTGGGCCGAACCGGACTATCCCGACGACGAGCATCGACCACACTTCGAAATCGATGATCAGATCAATGGCGACTACAACCTTCTCAAATCATGTTCCGTTTCTCGTAGTTGCCTCACCGTAGAGCTCAATCACGGCGTTTCGTGGTATCCCAATCTTCGGCGGGTCGTCGTCGACATTCACAGCGCCACGGACGCTCAATTCGAGTCACTCGTATCTGGACTGCGACGCGTTTTCCGTGATCGTCCCGAGGGTTTCACCGTTATTCCATGACCGCTATTAGCTCGCACTCCAGATGGATCACATTGCGCTAAATCTCGTCGTTATTCGTACTCCGGATTTGGATCGAGCAGAGCAGTTCTACTCGCGCTTGGGTTTGCAGTTTACTCGGCATCAGCACGGAAACGGACCGGAGCATCTTTCCGCAGAGCTTGGCGGCAGCGTCTTCGAGTTATATCCACTTTCCGCCGACGGCCCATCGACTTTCGGCACTCGTATCGGGTTTAGCGTTCCTTCACTCGACGCTGCGATCGCTGCACTCAGCGGTTATCCAGCGGCGATCATCTCGGCGCCCAAGGATTCTCAGTGGGGGCGTCGCGCCGTTGTCGCCGACCCAGACGGGCACCGAATCGAGATTCTTGAACAATGACCGCAATGGATGAGCATGCGCTCATGCATGCGGTGCACCGCTGATGCCAAACTACCGCAACACCGATGACGCTGTCGTATCTCAGATTCGCGCTGTTCCAGATGTTTCTGGTCGTGCTCGTGATCTTCTTCACCGGGGTTGCCCTCAAGGCTCGTCTATCGCCGCTTCCTTCAAATGCATTCCCGGTGCTCATCCGCGGTTACGGTTTTTTGCTGCTCCTTGTTCCCGCAGCATGGTGCCTCTGGGCCTGCTGGCAATCACGTCGCCCGACTCACGGCACCCGCGACGAGGCCATCATTGCCATTTCCGGCGTCTGTCTTTGCCTGGCAGTTATCGCACTTGGCTGGCTCGCTTGCTCGGCGGCGTGGTCAGCTCCACTGATCCAGACCATGCCTGCCACACCGAGCAGCCATTGAATACTCCGGAATATTTGCGAGCGAATCGGCAAGTTGCAGAATACCCGCGGATTCGAGGGGTGGGAGTCGGGCGGTTCTGTGTCCCGTAGGCTCACTTCGAACTCCTGCAATGGCATTTACGACGGGTAGGAGTGATTCAGAGATCCTGCGGCGTCGTTCCAAGTTCCTCCGGTCACACTTCCGGCTCCCGGCTCAGACTCCAGCCTCCTCCGCCGTCACTCCACGGTCTTCCGGTCCCGCTCCAAGATCCTGTGCTCTCACTCCAAAGTCCTCCGGTGTCACTGCAAGCTCACGGCAGGGCCGAAAAGCTCATGGCGGAAATTCAAAACCTCACGGCAGAAGTCGAAACTCTCCGAGATGAGAATCAAAAGCTCACGGCAGAGGCGAAAATCTCACAGGAGAGAATGACAACTTCACGGCGGAAGTTGAAAACCTCATGGCAAAACTCGAAAACCTCACGGCAGACGGTGAAAAGCTCCTGGCTCTGATTTCAACCTCCGGGCGGACCCGAAAAGCTCCTGGCGTTTCTCTGCGGCCCTCTGCGCCCTCTGTTCCTCTGGTTTTCGCTTGGTGCCCCCTCAGCCGCGGAACGCCACCGCAAGTCCCGCAACTATCCAGAAGATGCCTGCAGGTACCCGGAACATCGCGACAAGTGCCCGAAACACCGCGACAGGTGCCCGGAACACCGCGACAGGTGCCCGGAACACCGCGACAGGTACCCGGAACAGCGCGACAAGTACCCGGAACAGCGCGACAGGTAGTCGGAACGGCGCGACAGGTGCCCGGAACGTTCCCGCAGGTACCCGGAACGCGCCCGCAAGTACCCGGAATGTGTCGGCAAGTACTCGGAACGCCCTCCCAAGGAGCAATCTCTGTAGCTGAAAATCACTTCCAGCTTCCCGGACCGAAACATCTGCGCATAAGAGATTTGTGCCCATGATCCAGCCTTCCGAAGCGCCTTCGCTTTACCAGCAGGTCGCCGCGAAGGTGGAACGCATGATTCGCTCCGGCACGTTACGGCCCGGCGAACGAATTCCCTCTGTTCGCCGAGCCAGCGCCCAGCACGGCGTCAGCCTGACGACAGCCGTCCAGGCGTACATCGAGCTTGAGAACCGCGGGCTGATCGAAGCGCGGCCCAAGTCGGGCTTCTTCGTGAAGCCGCAGTTTCGCGCCCAGTTGCTCGAACCGGTCACCTCCCGACCGGTTCATTCGGCGACGCTCGTCGGTGTCGGCTCGCTGCAATCACGCCTATTCGACACAGTCCGAATGCCGGACGTTGTTCCCCTCGGCGCCGCCTACCCGGGTCACGAAAATCTGCCCACGACGAAGCTCAGCCGCATGATGGCCGCGACCGCGCGTTCGGCTGCCGAACGGGGAATCAGCTACGACATGCCCCCCGGCTCTGAGCAACTCCGCCGGCAGATCGCAAAGCGCTCACCGGACCGTGGGCTGCAACTCTCGCCCGACGATATCATCACGACCTGTGGTGGGACGGAGGCGCTGGCGCTTTGCCTTCGCGCCGTGACAAAGTCGGGTGACGTGGTCGCGGTCGAATCGCCTACCTATTTTGGCATCCTCCAGTTGATCGAAAGCCTCGGGTTGAAGGCCCTGGAGATTCCGATGCACCCGCGAGACGGCATGGATCTGGACACCCTCGAACACGCTTTGAAGCGCCGCAAGATCGCCGCGTGTCTCGCAGTGCCCAATTTCAGCAACCCGCTCGGCTCACTGATGCCCGACGAAAACAAACGAAGACTGGTGGACCTTCTCGCGCGCCGTCACGTGCCGCTGATCGAAGACGACGTCAATGGAGGGCTCTATCATCGTGGAACACGCCCGCGCGTAGCGACGTCTTACGATCGGGGCGGCAGTGTGATGCTCTGCGGTTCCTTTTCAAAGACTGTCGCCCCCGGATATCGAGTCGGTTGGGTCGTTCCAGGTCGCTATTACGAAAAGGTGAAGGGCCTGAAACTGACCAGCACATTGGCCACCGCATCCCTGCCGCAACTGGCAATCGCCGAGCTGATGGCAAACGGCGGCTACGATCACCACTTGCGCTCCCTGCGCCGAAATCTCACGACTCAGATTCAGCAAATGAGCGAGGCCATCGCCGCGTCTTTTCCCGAGGGCACCAAGCTGACACGACCCGGAGGCGGATTTGTGCTCTGGGTCGAACTGCCGGAAAAAGTCTCCGCCCTGGAACTCCACCGGCGGGCGCTGAGCGAAAAGATCAGCATCGCACCGGGGCCGATGTTTTCAGCGCGGCAGAGCTTCGGAAACTTTATCCGCATCAACTGCGGCCATCCATGGTCCGGGCGGATCGAGCAAGCCGTGGAAATCCTGGGCAGACTGACGCGGAAGCTGATTTAGGCTCCGATCGACACTACGGCGGCGATGGAACCCCACCTTCTTCGACGGTGGGAGCTTTCTCCAACGCGGCGCCTTCAACCGCAACTTCCGATGGACGCTCGGTTGGTGGTTTGAAAAAGAAAGCCAGGAGGAGGATGCCGAGCAATGCCAAACCGGTTGGCACCAGGAAAAGCGTCCGGTAATCGACAGACCGCACGACATCGCCGGTCGGCAATGGGACGCTATGCGTCAGCCGCGCGACCAAGTCAGGGAAGAAGAAGCTGGCGATAACCATGCCGACCCCGAGGATAAGAAGATTGAAAAGCCCCTGCGCACTGGCGCGCACGTCCTTCGGGAAGACGGCATCGACAAAGATATAGACGGTGGCGAAGAAGAACGCGTAGCAAATGCCGTGAAGCAGTTGCACAGCGATGATGAGTTCCTTGAAGTCGGGGAAGAAGGCGAACGTCGCGAAGCGCGCTGCGTGACCGAGAATTCCGACTATCATAGTCCATTTCCACCCAAGCCGAATGAGGACCGTTCCAAGGACCAGCATCGTAACGATCTCTGCTACCTGACCTAGGCTCATCACCACCATGCTTAGATTCCCAGCGATTCCCACTCTGCTGGTTAGGAAGCCATCGGAAACCACGAAGTACCCATTGTGAATGACGGAATCGATGAAGGTGACAATGAAAAGAACAAAAACGAACGGATGGCCGAGCAGCTTCATCGCGCGGAGCCATGCGAGACGGTCGAGACCTTGCACATCGCGCCGCGGCGGCGTGTGCGGCAGAGTTAGAGAATATCCCGCCATGATGAAAGAGAGGATCGCCGCTACGAGAAAAATCCACCGCGTTTGCTCTTGAGTGGCCTGAGCACCGATCAGGAAGATAAAGGGCCAACTCACTACAATCCACCCCACCGTTCCTCCCATTCGCACGAAGCCAAAATCTTTCGCAGGATTCGCGAGGTTGGCAAAGGCCAGCGAATTCGTCACAGAGATCGTGGGAACGTACAAAAGGCCGTAGAGGAGGAAGAGCGCAAAAAACGGCCAGAAATCCTTGGCGAATGCCGCCCCGATCAGTGCCAGACCTCCGACCACGTGGCTGAAAGCCAAAAACTTCTCAGCGGCAAAATTTCGATCGGCAAATTGGTTCGAAAAGAAAATCCCGATGACAGAGGCTATCCCGAAGACGCTGCCTACTAGCCCTTGCTGCCATGAAGTGAATCCCAGCATGCCCATGTACGGAAATATTTTAGGCTGCCAAGCCCCCCAGATCGCGATCTCGAGGATCATCATGACGAACAGCTTATTTCGCGGGGAGGAGTTCATGGGCGGCAGCATGTAGAGAACTGCTGCACAGGGAGCAAGCGCAGGGTGTGCACGAATGCGGGGTCTTTCTCCTCCGGCTCGGTTACCTCGTGGACTGAAGTCTGCTTTGCAGGGGAGGGGATGACTGGCCTTTCGTTCATGGGCTTCGTTGCACTTCTCCTGCTCGGTCTGGGCGTACTTGCCTCTTTGATCGGAGGGGTGCTGCTGCTCGTGGCCGCCTTTCGTCAACATGTCGGGTGGGGTCTCGCTACGCTTTTCGTTCCCTTTGCAGGTCTTGTCTTTGTCGCGATGCACTGGACTGAAGCGCGGCGCGGATTCCTGCTTCAAGTCATGGGTCTCGTGATCCTCGCTGTCGGGATGTTCGCCGCGCTTGACGGCACTTCTTCTCCGCGCGCCCGGATCGCTGCCCTGGCGTCCGGCAGGGAGTCGCCCGCGGCCACAGACAATACCGAGTCGCTCTTGAAGCTAAAGGAGGCGGAAGTCAGCCGGGTCGAACAGGAAGTGGCAGCGCTGCAAGCAAAGCTCAATTCCGACTACGAAAGCCTGAAAACCCGGCGAGCAGCGCTGGGAACGGACCCTGCAGCAGTCGAGGCATTCAATCGTGATGCTGCTGCTTATGCCGTGGCAAAAACGGACCTTTCCGTGAAGTCCGGAATGCTGGTGCAACTCAAGTTGGAACAAGCTCAGCTTACCGATCAGGTGTTCCTGCAGGCGCGCGAATCCGCGAAAACCAAGCCGAAGCCGGCAGGAGTGCCTCCTCCGACCAGAGCTGCCGCGACACCCCGGCCCATTACTGTCACTCAGGGCGACGTCCTGATGTACACGACGACTCGCTGTCCGGCCTGTATTGCTGCGAAGCAATACTTGGCCCGACGCGGCGTCCCGTATCGAGAAATCAACGTGGAGAACGACCGCGATGGAATGGCCGAGTTCCAGAAGCGGGGTGGCCGTGCTGTTCCGCTCATTGTTGTTAAGGGCCGCCAAATGGTGGGTTTTGACGAGCGTGAGCTGGATAAGTTGCTCTAAGGAACGGCATAGATAGGTCGCAAGCGCCCGCGATTCAGATCAGAATAGAAGACCGGTTTTCCGCAATGCTTGTTCGTCCACGGTAACGAGTTCTCCGGCTAGGAAGCGCCGTTGGTCTTCGTTGAGTTCCACCGTTTCATGCCAGCGGTTCACCACGGGAAGTCCGTGCGCTGCTTGGTATCGCATCAAGGCGCTTTGCTGAGCTATCAGCTCGTCGCAAATCCAATCGCGATCGTGACTTAAAACGAGATCACACTGATCCACCGTGAATAATTTGAGCACCCCTTTCGCCAGGAATTCCTCGTCAATCGCCTCGTTGATTCCAACCGTTTGCATCAACTCCCGCGCCCTTGCGACCGCTGCGGTGAATGGTACACGGGCCGGAGCAGTCTCGCAAAGCGCGGCGAAAAACGCTTTCTGGCTCGGCTTCTCCAAGCCGACCTGAAATCCGTTGGCTCCGACCAGTCGCAATGCCACGCCCGGTGCTAGGTCGACTTGGCTATCTGCAGGCCACATCCGGAAGCCAATTGCACATTCGCGGATCACTCCCGCATCAGGCGTTGCCCAACTTCCTTTTGCGGAGTCTGCCGCGCGCTGATCGGCAGAGCCACCCGACACGAGAAGGCTGCTTCGAAAGCGTCGGTACCCCAGCAGATCCAGCAGCCCTTGTTGCTCCATCCCGTCCAAATGCATCAAGTCGAAAGCGGCGCGTGCACCAGCGGGCAGATGCTCCCACGGCATCTCCGCGAAGTGGGCTTCCGCCAGGTATTCCAGGCCGTGTTTGCTTGCGTGGTCGACAAACTCAGCAAAGGAAACGGCGTCGGTGTGTTCTCCCAATTCGTCGTGAAAGAGGAGCGATTCCGGCTTTGACCGCATCTCTGCGACTGCTTCACGGGCGAGCTGGGCAAACGGACCAGCAGAGGCGCGCACGGACTGTTCGAGGCTGGCGAGGAAACTTCGGAGATTGGCTTCAATTTCGTCATCGCCAACCTTTGAAAGGTGTGCCCGGATGATTCGCCGGAGCGTCCCGATCACTCCCCAGCCTGGATAGACATTGTAGCTGACATACGCGATCCCGCCCGGAGCCAGCGCCTTCGACGCGAGCGCAAGCAGTCGATCCTTCACCGCACTGGAGACCCACGAGTACACACCGTGCGCAATCACGTAATCGAATGCACCGGCCTCCGGCTCGTACTGTCGCAGATCCGCCTGGATCAGGGTTGTATTGTTCAACGCCGCAGCGCTGCGTGCCTCTTCTGCCGTCGCGATGTGCTGCGGCGAGAAATCGATGCCGACGAACCTCCCCGCAGGAAGGCGCTCCGCCAGAGGGAGGAGATTCATTCCTTCGCCGCATCCGAGCTCGAGCACCCGCGCGGTTCTAACTGGCATCGGCTCTCTCCCGAGTAACCGCGCGATCGCGGCAATTCGTGCAGGATGTGTGAAAGGGATCGCGCCGTGTCGATATGGCCGAGCCTCGTACGACTCGAGCAAAGGGTCACTCATCCCGGCAGAAGATCAGAGGCACCGGCGTTTTCGGAAGCCTCAAAGATGACTGCACAGGATTCACATGAGGATGAAAAAGTGGCCAGGCCGCGCCGGACATGACAGAAGAATTCTGCTCGTGATGTGCCGAGCACGCGCAAACAGCGGCCATTCTTTCCGATCCAGAGAAATGTGGCGCAAGCCTCGCCAAGGAAGAAGAACATTGCTGCCCACGCCGGCGTTGGACCGTGTGGCATCCGCGCAATCAGTCGATCGCGGTGAAAATCAATGTGACGCGCTTCATCGCGTAGAATTAGTTTGCACATCGCCTCGAGCGGTTCATCGCGGACGTACTTCCGTATCAATCGGTAATAGGCCGTACTGACGATCTCGACCACAAGCAGCACTAACATCTCGAATTGGACGCCGAACGTACGTCTGCAGGCATAAAATAGGCGCATGGCAAAGCTGTCTGTCACCGGCGTGCCACGAACACGCTTTACCGCGTGGGAGAGAAGTCGAGAATGCTCACGCTCCTCGGAAAACCAGAGATCCACGAGCCGATCCATGTCCCTCTGCGAAGCGCGGAAGAGATGGGCGTCACGAGCGACCAGTTTGCACTCTCCGCCACCATCGCCGAGCTGATATTCAGCCAGCGATCGCGCAAGCGCGGCCCGTTTACCTTCGTCCATGGCAAACGGCGCGCCCCACTTGGGTTCAGTTCGATGAAGTCGATTGCGCTCGAAGTGTTCGATCCAGGCTTTGATATTCATATTCTTATTGCGTCGGCTAACGTCATGGGAGGAGTCATCAAAGCGGTGTGTAGTTTTCCAGCAGCCATCTGATTCGAGTGTGGCGTCGGTGTTGGTAGGATCGCCAGTCGTGCTCCTTGGCGGAAATCATTTCCCGCGACACCGCGATGCGAAGAATACGGGTTGCTTCATCACTCTCGGGTTTTCCGCGAGGATCTTGCGCCACTTCCGCCAGTGCTGGCCAGCCACATGGTCCTAATGATTCGAGATACGTTAGGTCCAGAATCCGCCGTGAGTCAGCCTTCCATTGCGCGACATTCCGCTGCGCGACCCAGGTTGCCACGTCGCAGTACTGCACGATGAAAAACAACAGGAGCGTAACCAGGGCATTGCTACGGATCAGCTTTCCGAGTTGCATACCCCGGTGAATGTGGTGTGCCAGCAGGAGGAAGCCCACGGTGACCAGTAGTAAAAAACAGCCTACGTAGACGCGGAGCTCCGAGTATTGATACGTCTCAACGTAGAGCTGCAGGCGGCGGAGCACACCTGCTATGAGCGCCAGATTCTGGAGGGTCCACGCGAGCGCCATGCCCCGAACGATGGGCGAATGAGCAATTGATGGTTGCTGTTGAAAAACGATCGCGAGCACACCGGCTGCAAAGACAACTGCTGTAATTAGCGAGTAAACGCCCTGATGAACGAACTGGCTGTAGGAAACTCCCTCCGGTAAGGTTGCGTGCCACCACAAAAAGATGGCGTCCGATGTATTCGCCGCGAAGAAGACAACGTTAACCGCCGCTAGGAGAGCGATGTTCTGCCAAAGCGCGAGTGTGGGGTCCCGGCGAATCCATAGGGGAATTGCTCGCGTCCACCAGCGGGCGTGTTCATTTGGCGGCGCCGGCCAAAAGAATGCAACGCCCAGGGTAAGCCACCCCAGAAAGAGCATCGTTCGCGGGATCGATAAATCGAGCAGCCAATGCTCGACTGAGTTGAGAAAGCTTCGCGCGAGTTGTGCCAAAACCGCATTGCCAGCGCTGAGGAGGATGGCAAAGACCAATCCGACAGCAGCGGCGGGTGCAACGGCAACGACAAACCTTGCCAGCGTAGGGCTGCGAAGCTGCTGTGACCTGGCAAGCACGAATCGGCTATGCGCCCAGTCGCGGAGGAGCGCACTCCATCGCAATGGACCTCGAAGCACGGCGAAAGCGGCTTCTGACCAGCGTCCCCAGCTGCCTTGAATCGATGGAAAACAAGCCGCGCCGAAGATGTATAGCAGCAGCGTAGCCAGCAGCGTGACATTGGTGAAACAAAGCTCCGTGCCGCTTTGCACTGCGCAAGCGACCAGCAGGACTAACGCAGCAATGCTCCCGGCTGTGTACTTCCCCACCATTAAAAGTCCGATCGCCAACAGGACGAAAAAGACTCCAACGGACACGCCTGGCTGGGCTCGCCAGAAAAGACAATCACCCGCAAATCCGGTGATCAGAATCAACGCAGTCGCATTGAGCAGCGTCCGTGGAAGGGTTTGCTCTGAAAGAACGGGAGAGTCACTAGCATTCATTCGCTATGCTGCGTTTTGGCTGGAGGCGTTGCCTGATCCGCCGCTCATGCGCGATTTGGCAATCTGTGCGAGCCGGGCGTGTACCTCCTCCACCGTTTCTTTCAGTGTCGAAGTGCCCGCAGTCAGGCCGACGATATGACTATCAACAAACCACTCCGTCTGAAGCTCCTCCGCTCTTTCGATGTGGATGGCGCGAAGGCCCGCGGTTCTGGCGGCGTTTACCAGTTGGAGTGTGTTGTTCGAGTTGCGCCCCCCGACCACCACGATGGTGTCGCATTCTTCGACCAGCTTGTGCAGTGCGTTCTGCCGATTCTTGGTCGGCTGACAGACAGTATCAATGAACCGAACATCACGTCCCGGTTCCGCCGCCCGGATTGCTGCCACCAGATCGAGTACTCGCTCGATCGGCTGCGTCGTTTGCGAAATGATTCCGATCTTTGAGCCTGTAGGCAGCGCTGCCGCATCCGCCTCATTTTGAATGACGAAGGCTCCCGGGAAATCACCGATCAGGCCGTTGACTTCCACGTGCCCGTGCTTGCCTATCACTACAGGTACATACCCGAGCGTGACGAGCATCCTGAGTTGTTCATGAGCGTGGCGCACGAGCGGACAGGTTCCGTCGGCCACGCCATTGCCGCGCTGCTTCCAGGCGTCTCGCACCGAATCACTCGCGCCGTGTGCAGTGATCATGACCTGCCCGGTTTGAACCGGATCATCGAGTACGCCTTCGCGAACGCCCGCTTTTGAGAGGCGCTCGCGCACAATCGGATTGTGAACGAGCTCGCCTAGAATTGTGAGTGGACCTTGGCTCGCCAGGCGAGTCGCTTCGGCGATGGCGTCACGGACTCCAAAGCAGAGACCGTAGTGATCGGCTAGTTTGATGATCATGAGGATGATTAAGCTTTGTATGACAAAGTATATGGGCAAAACTTCACTGCTGCGCGGCTTTCACAATCTGCTCCAGGACGGTCAGGTATTCCTGAAACGCCACCCGCCCTCGCTCGGTTAGCGAATAACTCGTTTGCGGCCGATCGAGCACCTCCTTGATCACGGCGACGTGGCCGGCTTCGTGCAGCACGCGCAGGTGCGTGATCAGGTTTCCGTCGCTCATCGCGAGCTGGCTCTTCAAATCCTGAAAACTCCAGCTCGGACGCGTTGAGAGCAAAGTCATGATGCTCAGTCGACCCTTCTCGTGGATCGTCTTGTCCAGCTTGCCGAAGTCGATCATGCCTTTCGCGGCCAGGTGCAGGCGGCATAAACCAGGTGAAAAAGCCCGAAGGAAGCTGCCATCAGAAACGCCGGAACATCGGAGGGATACGAAGGCGCAACCGCAAGCAACCGGTCGAATGTGCCCGTCAAGGCCACCGCTCCAGCAAGCGTAAATGCCCAGCCAAGGACGACAATCGACTGCGGCGCAAAGTGGGTCATTCCCAGCAGTGCCACGCCGTATAGAGCCATCCACCACGGCACCACCCTGGGAACCATTCCCTCCGGGATACTGGCTGCCGTGAGAATCCCGGCGACCAGCATGGCAGGTAGCATCGCGCGCAAGGCGGAGCGGGCGCCGTGGCTTAGAAACGGTTCACCGCGCCGGTCAGCGTCCCGCTTAATCAAAATCAGGCTCGTTGCCGCCGTTGCGACGAAAACGACAGACCAGATCCCAGTAAAGGCGAGAGAGGAGATTGGTGTTTCTCCCGCGCGCTCCCAGAAGAAAATCGCGGCTGAAGCTGACAACGACAGAAGTCCGCCGACCAGGGCAGCGGGCGCCGAAAGCGCGCGATAGATCGTGCTCCTCTCCATCAAGGTGCGGATGACCCGGAGATGTTCTTCAGCTTCGGAGCGAGCGATCATTCCAGTACTTTGTATAGCAAAGTACAAGTTGCAAGCCAAAGTTGTTTCTTCCGAAAAGTCTGCGCTATCCGCTATTCTCTCCGCCCGGCGAGAGCTTCTTTCACACGCCCGAATCCACTGCGCACCCAGCTTACTCCCCTCGCTACGGTTATCTTTCGTTTCAGGCTGGCTAGCTCGTCCGCAAAGGTCGGCGGCATCTTCGCGATCTGCCCTTCAAAAAGCCCCTTCGCGAAGTCGTAGATTTCCTGATCAACCACACTGTTCTCGCGAATGATTGCGATGTCGGACGCCGCCAGGCTCTCCTGCCTCGGTCGGTTCTTGGTCACGTTGACGCGGACATAACCCTGCACGTTCCATCCGAGTGCGCGATTGTAGAGGAGGAGCGACTCGTCGAACCGCTCGGTCAGGCCAACAGAGACGATCACCTTTTCGAGATTCTCCTTCGCTCGTGCGATCAATTCATCATCCGGGCAAGCATCTTTTGCCGCCATCCCCGCAATGAAACAGGCCTGCGCGCGCCCCTGCCGACTGGCCAGCTTCTCGATCGTCACTTCGCCGCGCTTGAATGCCTCATGCGTCGGATGCCGCGGCTCGCGTCCGATATAGTAGTAGAGAGAAATCATTCGCTCGGTCGGATCGCGCAGCATCGTGAATGGCCGGCAATCCCGGGGGAACAGCTTCGCGTGGCCGTAGTGAAGATGACCGGCTACGATGCGAATCTGCGGCCCCATCGCTTTCACCATTTCCACCCGTTCCTCTTCACTCACTCGCGCATCGCGAAAACTGAGCACCGCATCTTTCGGGTACTGGGACTCGATGACCTGAGCCATCGTCGTGCCCGCTGTTTTCGGGATGTGAATGAAGAAATCGACCTTTTCTGGCATGAGAAGAGGGAACAAAACTAGCCGACGAGGCGGCGTTTGAATTGCACCAGGCGACCGCGGAGATACTCGATTCCGAGCAGGGGATCGAGTCTCCGTTTCAACGAATTAATCTCCTGCCATCCGATCTCCACCTGGCGTTCGAGTTGCGCGAAGCGTTCCCCGGAGCGATCCAGTTGAAATACTTCCGGATCGGCGGCCATCGCACGCGCAAAGTCATCCGGTACGATTTGGATTTCGTAAATCTCGGGAAAAGGGATCTCGAAGCGTAGTACGAGCTTTAGTGTCGTCCGGTCGATCACGGCAACCGACGAAACCGCCGCCGGCACATCGGCTTTGCGGTCAGCGCTTTCGCCGACATAAAGAAAATGATCGTCGTAGGCCAGTCCACGAGTGAATCCCGCGAGTTGCAGTATCCGCTGTGGTTCGTTTGCTCGCCGAAAGACCAGGCTGCTCGCGTGGGAATCGCACACGACCCACTCACCGCCGATGAGCCTCGGGTTGTGGGGTCCATTTAGCTCCGTCACCACTTTCTCACCGCTTTCCAAATCGAGGATAAACCCGCGCCCTCGGCAGTTCCCGACCCAGTCACGATGTTCGGCAAATTCACCGAATGCCGAGACGTGGAGGCGTCCATTCACCTCGCAGAGACAATTCAGGTGCCAGGCATCGCGGCTCCCCTGGGCCTGCCAGCGACGCTTTACATTCCCGAGCGGATCGACCCAGAGAATCTCATTCGTTCCCGTCGACACGCAGACGAATTGCCCGTCCTTCAGCGTGAAATCGTGCACATCGCGCGCCTCGGGCACTTTCAGCACGAAGCGAATACCGTCCTCATGATAGCCAATGATCGAGCGCACGCCGCGGGCGAATCGGTAATAGGTCCTATCCGCTTCACACAGTCCGGTGCTGTCGATCTTGTCGATCACCGTCGGCTTGCCATCGTGCACACAGACAAATCCGCCAGTGCCGATCCCCGAGTCGTCGTAAGCTCCCACGCACGTCACGAGGAAGGAGCGGTGAGGATGAGCGACGCCGTTGTTTGTCGCACTCATCCCACTCATGGACCGGGGGCTGCGCAGCGGCACGCAGAGATCGGAAGTTGGATTTTGAACGTGATGACGATCAACAGTGGTTCAGGATGAATCGTCGAGTGTCCGTAGTGAGAAACCTTCGGCAAGGCAATTCCCCCCCACCGCATCTCTTCAAGCTCAGTCAGGCCGATAAATCCTTCGCAGTCTGCGCGGCTTTCTCCGCCCGTTCGTAAATCGGTCCACCGCGTTTGGAGATGAGGCTCAGCGTTTCGCTGGAGAGCTCCTCGCGAGCCGAGCCGATTTTCCCCTTTCGAAAGAAGTATTCATCCGCCCCGGTACGAGTCCGCTCTTCCTTCTCCCGGAGCCTGGCAAACGCATTACGCTCGACGGCCTGCGCGATGACTTCCGGGCTTGCCTCGATCCCGAGAAAACCAGCTGCGCGACCGACGGTCGCTGGCCCGTCTGTCGTCAGCGACTCGTACGAGACAAACATGGTATTCCCGGGGGCCCTCTCCCGGATCGCGAGAGCGAATTCAACGTGAGCACACCACCCTTCGAGCATATGCCTGCAAAAGGCATCGATCCCTTCATCGACCTGATGCCGGATCGCTTCCTGCAGGCGGTGGAAATGGAAATACGAAACGAGCGCATCCGCCGGCTGGCGAAAGATATAGAGCAGCCGATGACTACCGATCTTCTCGAGGTGATGCGACTTCAGGATTCGTCGCCGAACGCCGAAATCCTCCTGCGCGGCATGCTGCATTTCGTGCACCGGAATGTGCACATCGGGAATCAGCATCCAGATCGATTCCGGTGCGGTCTTTTCCGGTTGGGAAAGTACGATAACGTCCCTCAAGAGGTGACGCATCCACGTATTCCCGCTTCGCGGGTATGAGACGATGAACTGATCATCCGGCCGCAAAGCCGCGAACCGATCGGGCGGAATCGGCATGGCGAGAACATTCGGGTCGGCGCGTTCAGACCGACGGAAAATGCGGTGGAGCCACTGCATGGATGGTTGAAAAAGGCGCCACTGCTAGCGGAGCCGCCTCACGCGGCAAGAGTGAAGGCGAAGGGCAGCAGATAGCAGCCTCGAACTTCCGCGACAAAAGGCGAAGCGGCATGCCCGTTTTCACGCCTTCGATCGGAGCTTTTCTTGTCGTCCATGTCCTGACACGAACTTCCCGTTCGTTGGTAGAACGAAACCACGACAACCTCTCTTTAAGACCTATGACCACCGCCAACAGTCACACCGTTCGACTCCACCGCGTCCTACGTTCCAAACCGGAACGCGTCTATCGCGCCTTCATCGACGCCGATGCCATGGCCAAGTGGCTGCCGCCGAATGGATTCACCGGCAAAGTGCATCACCTCGACGCAAAGGTCGGTGGAAGTTTCAAGATGTCCTTTACGAACTTCACCACCGGCAAAAGCCACTCCTTCGGCGGGAACTATCTCGAACTCACCCCGCACGAGCGCATCCGGTATACCGACAAATTCGATGACCCGAATCTCCCGGGCGAAATTCACGTCACGGTGGAGTTGAAGGAAGTCTTCTGCGGCACCGAGATGAAAGTCACCCAGGAAGGAATCCCTGCGGTGATTCCTGCGGAGGCCTGCTACCTCGGCTGGCAGGAATCGCTCACGCTTCTGGCCAAACTCGTCGAGGCAGAGATCCCAGATCAGCAGTGAGCTAGCGCTCTCGCGCCAGCGACAGAGTGTCGCTGCCCTTCTCTGCCGTTCAACTCTTCGGCGGCCATTCCACGCCTGCCAGTTCGTCGGGCAATTGCTTCGGATCGACTGGATAAATCCGCGAGAGATCCGGCGGAGGCTTCGCGCTCGGTAGAAGCTCAAGTTCCTCCGGCGCGCCGACAATAAGCCAAAGCACCTCGTTTTCCGTGTCGTTGAACACCTGTCGTAACTGGTCCGGCCCGACGAGGATGGCGCCGTACCTGGGCACGGTGAGTGTCTTCTCGCCCACCCGCAGCCGGCCGGTCCCTTCGAGCACGAAGTAAAACTCCTCCTGGCGCAAATGCTTGTGCAGCGTACTCGCGCTTTTCGGCGGCAATCGCCAAAGCCGCGCACTCAGATTCTCGCTCCCGGTCCGTTCCAGGAAATCCGCGTTCGGAATCTGCATCAGCCTCGAGACCTGCCAGGTGAGATCCTCCGGCCTGATCAGGTGATAACGTTGGATTGGATTCATCGCCTCCTTCTGCCGCCACCCGAGACGAAATGCCAGCCTGCCGTCCTAAGCCGGGACGATTCAGTTGGATTCGCGCCTCATCTGGTTGCCAGCGTCCCCCGACGCTGCCCTCTCGGGCTGCGCTCCGCGCAGGCGATGACGCTCCGCTCCATTGGTCTTTGGCTGATGTGCTTCGTTGTTCGGCACTTCCGTATTTCGCTTCAATAGGCGCGCGCCTCACGCCTCGCACACCAGCCAAATCCGCTGCGCATCTGAGGACGCGACCAACTGAATCGTCCCGGCTAAGCGTGCCTCTGCCGTCAACGGGTCGAACCGAAAACACGCCGCGCGCTGCTGCGTCAGGCCTTACGGAGATTGCCGGGAAGTATGCGCAGATAGCCGGGCAGCGTGCGCAGATAGCCGGGAAGCGTGCGGAGATTGGTGAGAAGCGTGCGCAGATAGCCGGGACGCGTGCGCAGATAGCCGGGAAGCGTGCGGAGATACCCGGGAAGCGTGTGAAGATAGCCGGGAAGCGTGTGAAGATAGCCGAGAAGCGTGCGCAGATAGCCGGGAAACGTGCGCAGATAGCCGGGAAGCGTGCGGAGATTGGTGAGAAGCGTGCGCAGATAGCCGGGACGCGTGCGCAGATAGCCGGGAAGCGTGCGGAGATACCCGGGAAGCGTGTGAAGATAGCCGGGAAGCGTGTGAAGATAGCCGAGAAGCGTGCGCAGATAGCCGGGAAACGTGCGCAGATAGCCGGGAAGCGTGCGGAGATTGGTGAGAAGCGTGCGCAGATAG
>JADMIO010789705.1_pt1 | contig 66330 bp, 63 predicted proteins | sample 8958161 | NCBI WGS metagenome assembly JADMIO01 (sample SAMN16585339, study PRJNA669376) | soil metagenome | isolation source: Crop rotation soil | place: USA: Cullars Rotation, Alabama | collected 2011 | reverse complement strand
CCGCGACTTCAAGTCACGTGAATTCCAAGCTTCGGATCCCACTGTGCTGGAAAGGTCGGTGGCCTGCTCGATCGGCACCAGCCAGCCGGTCTCGCCGTGGACCACCACCTCGGGGATGCCGCCGGTCGCCGTGGCGACGACGGCCGTCTCGCAGGCCATCGCCTCGAGGTTGACGATGCCCAGCGGCTCGTAGATCGAGGGGCAGGCGAAGACCGTCGAGGCGGTCAGCAGCGCCACCACGTCGGGGCGGGGGAGCATCTCGGCGATCCACACCACGCCGTCGCGCTCCAGCGCGAGCCCGGCGACCAGGCCACTGACCTCGTCGGCGATCTCCTTCGTGTCCGGGGCTCCGGCACACAGGACGAGCTGGACGTCGGGCGGCAATTGCGCGGCCGCCCGGAGGAAGAGCGGCAGGCCCTTCTGGCGGGTGATCCGACCGACGAAGATGACGCTCGGCCGATCCGGGTCCACGCCGAGCTCGCGCACCCGGTCGGGGTTCGCGACCGGGGCCCAGTCGGCGGTGTCGATGCCGTTGTGGACGACGTGGACCTTCGCAGGGTCGACGTCGGGGTAGCTGCGCAGCACGTCGTCGCGCATCGCGGCGCTCACTGCGATGACGCCCGCCGCTCCCTCGTACGCCGTCTTCTCCGCCCAGCTCGACACGGCGTAGCCGCCGCCGAGCTGCTCGGCCTTCCACGGACGCATCGGCTCCAGGCTGTGGGCCGTCGTCACGTGGGGGACGCCGTGGAGGAGGGAGGCCAGGTGGCCGGCCATGTTGGCGTACCACGTGTGGGAGTGGACGACGTCGGCTCCGGCGCAGCCGCCGACCATCTCGAGGTCCACGCCGAGCGTGCGGATCGCCGCGTTGGCGTCGGCCAGGCCGGGCGGGTCGGCGTACCCGGTGGTGCCGGCCTCGTCGCGCGGGGCGCCGAACGCGTGGACCCGTGTCTCGACCCCCTCGAAGCCACGCAACGCGCGCACCAGCTCCGCGACGTGGACGCCTGCTCCGCCGTACACCTCGGGCGGGTACTCCCGGGACAACACGTCGATGCGCATGTCACTCAACGTAGTGCCTCGCTTCGTGACGCGGATCACGACTAGGTTCGAGGACATGAGCGTCGTAGTACCGACTCGGAAGAACGTCCTCGCGATCGTGCTGGCCGGAGGTGAGGGCAAGCGGTTGATGCCCCTGACGGCGGACCGCGCGAAGCCCGCCGTGCCGTTCGGCGGCATCTACCGGCTGATCGACTTCGCGCTCTCCAACGTCGTCAACAGCGGCTACCTCAAGGTGGTCGTGCTGACGCAGTACAAGTCCCACAGCCTCGACCGGCACGTCACGACGACGTGGCGGATGTCGACGCTCCTGGGCAACTACGTCACCCCGGTGCCGGCGCAGCAACGGGTGGGGAAGAGGTGGTACCTCGGCAGCGCGGACGCGATCTACCAGTCGCTGAACCTGCTCACCGACGAGCGGCCCGACATCGTCGTGGTCGTCGGCGCCGACCACGTCTACCGGATGGACTTCGGCCAGATGGTGCAGCAGCACGAGGAGACGGGGGCGTCGTGCACCGTCGCCGCGATCCGCCAGCCGATCGAGCTCGCCGACCAGTTCGGCGTGATCGACGTCGACCCGCAGTCGCCCGGCCAGATCCGGGCGTTCCTCGAGAAGCCCAAGGACCCGGTCGGTCTGCCCGACTCGCCCCACGAGGTGCTGGCCTCGATGGGCAACTACGTGTTCGACGCCGACGCGCTCACGGACGCCGTCACGCGCGACGCGGAGCTGGAGCGGTCCAAGCACGACATGGGCGGCGACATCGTGCCGTGGTTCGTCGACCGCACCGAGTCGGCGGTCTACGACTTCAAGGACAACGACGTCCCCGGCTCCAACGAACGCGACAAGGGCTACTGGCGCGACGTCGGGACGATGCGTTCCTACTACGCCGCCCACATGGACCTCGTCGCGCCGCTGCCGGTGTTCAACCTCTACAACACCCACTGGCCGATCTACACGAACTACGGCCCACAGCCGCCGGCGAAGCTCGTCGAGGGCGACAACGGCACCCCGATCACGACGTACAACTCCCTCCTCTCGCCGGGCGTGGTCGTCACGGGTGGCGCGGTGAACAAGTCGGTGCTCTCGCCCTCGTGCCGGGTCGAGTCCGGCGCGGAGGTCTCGGACTCCGTGCTGCTCTCCGGCGTGAAGATCGGCGCCGGGGCCGTCGTACGCAACGCGATCATCGACAAGAACGTGGTGGTCCCGCCGGGAGTGGAGATCGGGGTCGACCCGGTGGCCGACGAGAAGCGCGGCTTCGTGGTCGACGACGGTCTGACGGTGCTCGCCAAGGAGCAGAAGGTGCCTACTTCGTGAGCGACTCCCGCGCCGGCCAGCCCGCCGAGCCCCAGGACCTCGTCGACGTCGCCAAGCTGGTCACGGCGTACTACACCGGGGTGCCCGACCCCGACGACGTCGACCAGCAGGTCGCCTTCGGGACCAGCGGGCACCGCGGGTCTTCGCTGAAGACCTCGTTCAACGAGACCCACATCCTCGCCACCACGCAGGCGATCTGCGACTACCGGCGCGGCGAGGGGTACGACGGCCCGCTGTTCGTGGGCGCCGACACCCACGGGCTCTCCGAACCGGCCTGGAGCACGGCACTCGAGGTCCTGGCCGCCAACGATGTGACCGTGCTGGTCGACGACCGCGGCGGCTACACGCCGACGCCGGCGGTCTCGCACGCGATCATCCGGGCCAATGGGGGTCGTTCGTCGGGCACCAGTCTCGCCGACGGCATCGTCGTGACGCCGTCGCACAACCCGCCCATGGACGGCGGCTTCAAGTACAACCCGCCCCATGGGGGCCCCGCCGACTCCGACGCCACGACGGTGATCGCCGAGCGCGCCAACGAGCTGATCCGCGCCGGGCTCGACGGCGTCAGGCGGGTGCCGTTCGCCCAGGCTCGGTCGGCAGCCGAGGGCTACGACTTCCTCGGCACCTACGTCGACGACCTGCCGTCGGTGCTGGACATGGACAAGATCCGCTCCGAGGGCGTCCGCATCGGCGCCGACCCCCTGGGCGGGGCAAGCGTGGCTTACTGGGGTGAGATCGCCGAGCGCCACGGGCTCGACCTCACTGTGGTCAACCCGTTGGTCGACCCGACATGGCGGTTCATGACGCTCGACTGGGACGGCAAGATCCGGATGGACTGCTCCTCCCCGGCGGCCATGGCCTCCTTGATCGGCCGCAAGGACGAGTACGACATCGCCACCGGCAACGACGCCGACTCCGACCGCCACGGCATCGTCACGCCCGACGCCGGCCTGATGAACCCCAACCACTTCCTGGCCGTCGCGATCGGCTACCTGTTCGGGGACGGCCGGCCCGACTGGCCCGCATCCGCGCGCATCGGCAAGACGCTGGTGTCCTCCTCCATGATCGACCGCGTCGCCGCGTCGCTCGACAAGCCGCTCGTGGAGGTGCCCGTCGGCTTCAAGTGGTTCGTGCCCGGCCTCATCGACGGGTCGTTCGGGTTCGGGGGAGAGGAGTCGGCCGGCGCCTCGTTCCTGCGCCGTGACGGGTCCACGTGGACGACGGACAAGGACGGGATCCTGCTCGCGCTGCTGGCCTCGGAGATCCTCGCCGCCACGGGCCGCACGCCCAGCGAGCACTACGCCGACCTGGTCACACGATTCGGCGACCCGGCGTACGCCCGCATCGACGCCCCCGCGAACCGGGAGCAGAAGGCAGCCCTCGCAGCGCTGTCACCGGATGACGTGACGGCCACGTCGCTGGCCGGCGAGGAGATCACGGACAAGCTCACGAAGGCCCCCGGCAACGGCGCCGCGATCGGCGGCCTCAAGGTCACCACCGAGTCCGCCTGGTTCGCCGCCCGCCCCAGCGGCACCGAAGACGTCTACAAGATCTACGCCGAGTCGTTCAAGGGCGCCGACCACCTGCACCTCGTGCAGGAGGAGGCTCGCGAGGTCGTCTCCTCCGCCCTCGGGTCCTGAGGCCCTCGCCGGGCCGGGGCGTCATACGAGCTGGTCGTCATGGCCGCCGGTGCGTATGACGTTGCACGGGACGTCATGCGATGTGTTGCCTACAGGGCACGATTCGTATGACGTCCTGAGCCGGGTGGTGGCGGGTCAGCCGACCACGGGGGTCGTCCGGTCGACGAGGTAACGCAGGTCGGTGCCGACGGGGAGGGTGCCCAGGGTGCCGTTGTAGTCGCCGCCGAGGCGCGTGGCGCAGAAGGCGTCGGCGACGGGGGCGGGGGCGAAGCGGACGAGGAGCGAGGCCTGCAGGCAGGCGGCCATCTGTCCGGCGAGGCGGCGCGCCGAGACCTCCAGGGACGCCGCGTCGCCCAGGAGGGTGAGCACGGAGGCGATCGCCTGGTCCAGGCGCGGGTCCTCGCCGCGGGCCAGCCCCACCTCGGTGAGCCAGGCGTCGAGCACCTCGGGCTCGCGGCCCAACGCCCGCAGCACGTCGAGGGCGTTGACGTTGCCCGAGCCCTCCCAGATGGAGTTGAGCGGCGACTCGCGGAACAGCAGCGGCATGCCCGAGTCCTCCACGAAGCCGTTGCCGCCCAGGCACTCCAGCGCCTCGGCCACCATCATCGGCGTGCGCTTGCAGACCCAGAACTTCGCGAGCGGCAGCGCGATCCGCCGCAGCGCGGCTTCGTGGGCGTCGTCGCGGCGGTCGACCGCGGCCGCGAGGCGGAGGGCGAACGCCGTCGCGGCCTCCGACTCAACAGCGAGGTCGGCGATCACGTTCTGCATCAACGGCTTGTCGACGAGCAGCCCACCGAAGGCCGAGCGGTGCGCGACGTGCCACGACGCCTCACTGAGCGCCGACCGCATCAGCGAGGCCGAGCCGAGGACGCAGTCGAGGCGGGTCGCGGCCACCATCTCGATGATCGTGCGCACGCCACGGCCCTCGTCACCCAGCCGCTGCGCCCAGGTGCCGTCGAGCTCCAGCTCCGAGGAGGCGTTGGAGCGGTTGCCCAGCTTGTCCTTGAGCCGTACGACGTCCAGGCGGTTGCGCGCGCCGGTCGGGAGCACGCGCGGGACGAGGAAGCAGGAGAGCCCACCGGGCGCCTGAGCGAGCACGAGGAACACGTCGTTCATCGGCGCGGACGTGAACCACTTGTGGCCGTGGAGGGTGTACTCGCCGTCGACCGACGTGGGCGTCGCCTGCGTCTCGTTGGCGCGGACGTCCGATCCGCCCTGCTTCTCGGTCATCCCCATGCCGGCAAGGGCGCTCCTCTTGTCGGCGATCGGGCGCAGGCCGGGGTCGTAGCTGAGCGAGGCCAGCTTGGGTGTCCACTCCTTCGCCAGCGCGTCGTCGACCCGGAGGGCCGGCACGGCGGCGTAGGTCATCGAGACCGGGCACCCGTGGCCGGGCTCGGTCTGCCACGCGAAGAACCCGGCGGCACGTCGTACGTGCGCATGGGGGTCGTCGGACTCCCACGGAGCCGCGGCCAGCCCGTGGCCGACCGCGCGCTCCAGCAACCAGTGCCACGAGGGATGGAACCGCACCTCGTCGATCCGGTTGCCGTAGCGGTCGAAGGTGGTCAGCTCGGGGTGGAACTCGTTGGCGAGCCTGCCGTGCTCGCGCGCCTCGGCGGTGCCGGCTTCGGCGCCGAGGGGCACGAGCGAATCGACGGTGGCCGCCGAGGCGTGCCGCGTCACGGCCTCCACGAGGGCCATGTCGGAGGTCACGGTGTTGTGCCCGACGAGCGGAGGGGCCTGGTTCCGGGCGATCCGAGCGTCGCCACCGGGGCCCTGTCGCGGCGAGGAATGCGAGGTCACGGGCCTTACGGTAGTTGGCATGGCAGCCGAAAGCAGTCTGCTCGACAGGGCGCGGACGCTTTCGTGGGAGACCGTTCGCAGTGCGGTGTGGCGGCTGATCGTCTCGACCGTCGGCACCTGCATGCGCAACCGCGTCACCGGACTCGCTGCCGAGGCCGCCTTCTTCGCGGTGCTGTCGCTGCCTCCGCTGATCTTCGCGCTGGCGGGCTCGATCGGCTACGTGTTCGCGAGGTTCAGCGACACCCAGATCGCCGACGTCCGCAACACCGTCGTCGACCTCGCGAGCCAGGCGCTGACGCCGCAGACGGTCGACAGCATCGTCCGGCCCACGCTCAACGAGGTGCTCGCAGGCGGCCGCTACGACGTGGTCTCGATCGGCTTCATCCTGGCGCTCTGGTCGGGCTCGCGAGCGCTGAACGTCTTCGTCGACACGATCACGATCATGTACGGGCTCGGCGGCCACCGCGGCATCGTCCGCACCCGCGCGCTGTCGTTCCTGCTCTACGTCCTGGGCATGGTGACCGGCGTGATCACGATCCCGCTCGTCGTGGCCGGCCCGACCCTGATCCGGAGGTGGGTGCCGGACCGGTTCGGCTTCGTGAACACGCTCTACTGGCCGACCGTGCTGCTGCTCGGGATCCTCTTCCTGGCCACGCTCTACCACGTGTCGGTGCCGGTGCGGAACGCCTGGCGTTTCAACCTCCCCGGCGCCGCCTTCACCATGTTCTGCTGGGTCTTCGGCTCGGCCCTGCTGCGTCTCGTGCTGATCGGTACGGCGCAGGGGTCCACCTCCATCTACGGGCCCCTCGCGGCACCCATCGCGGTGCTGCTCTGGATGTACCTGCTCTCGATCGCGATCCTGATCGGCGCGGCCCTCAACGCCGCCTTCGACCAGATCTGGCCGCAGAAGGAGCTCACGACCGCGCGGCTGGAGCGACTGCGGAAGCTCAAGCTCGAGAACGTGCTCCCGTGGCGCTCCTCCCTCGAGCGCGCGGCCTCGGCAGCCCCCGAGGAGGAGCGGTCCGCCGAGGCGAACGACCCCGCGACGCAGAAGCACGATCCACCCGCAGCGCGCGGCGAGCCCGCCGACGGATAACCCGGTGCGAGCGCGCCGCGGGCCGTCGTACATTTCAGGCATGCCGGAGGTCTTTCGTTGACGAGCGCCGCGGTGGCACGGGCCGAGCCCGAAGTGGGCTGCGTGCTCGAACACGAGGTCGGCGTGCTCGTCGTGCTCACCGACCGGGGTCAGGTCCGGGCGTCGTACGGCGCCCGCATGCTCGAGGCCCTCGCACGCGACCGCTCGTGCGCACCGGTGGCAGGGGAGTGGGTGGCGATCCGCCGCTGGCCCGATGGGCCGGTGACGGTCGAGGCGATCGTCTACCGCCCACCCGTCCGATCCACCCTCGCGACGGTCGTCCCGCTCCGTCGCCGGGCTTGAGGGTCGCTCCCCTTCCGGCGACCCGCCGCGTGCCATGCTTCAGGCGTGGGGAACGTGACGCTTCCGACGCCTGTCTTCCTGGCGGGTGGCGCGTTGTGTCTGCTGGCCGGCTACCTCGCCGGCAACGTCACTGGACCTGACACCCCCACCCGGACCACCGCCCGTGTCGTGAGCTTCGACGAGGGCACCTCGCGCCTCTGCCTCAAGGGTTACGCGACCCAGGACCAGGCCGGGGTCGGCTCCGACGGCACCCTCTGCGGCTTCTGGCGCGAGAGCCGCGGTGCGCGCACCCCGCGACAGGGGGACGACTTCCGGTTCGTCTCGGTCTCCAACGCCGGTGACTCCGAGGGACACCGGCAGGACCAGGTCGTCATCTACGGCGACGTGCTCGGCTGAGGTCGCGAGTGGCCGACGAACCTGCGCCCGTGACCGCGCCCGTGAGCAGCGGGCGACTGCTGTTCCCGGCGCCCACACGATCGCCGTGGTGGCTGCTCGCGCGGCGCCTGCTGGTGGCCATCGGGATCCTGGTGTTCACGGTGCTCCTGGTCTACTTCGACCGCACCGGCTACCGCGACAACGCCGACCCCACGCGGCAGGTCGACATGGTCGACTCGATCTACTACACGACCGTCACCTTGAGCACCACCGGCTACGGTGACATCGCGCCCTATGCCGCGCACTCGCGACTGATCAACGCCTTCGTCGTCACCCCGCTGCGCATCGCCTTCCTCGTGCTGCTGATCGGTACGACGCTCGAGGTGCTGGCTTCCCAGGGACGACAGAACTTCCGGGCCGCCCGGTGGAGGAGACAGATGAACGAACACGTCGTCGTGATCGGCTACGGGACCAAGGGCCGCAGCGCCGTGGAGACGCTCGTCAACAACGGCACCCCGCGCGACTCGATCGTCGTGGTCGATCCCGCGCCCGTCGCCCAGGACGAGGCGCAGGGCGACGGCCTCGTGGTCGTCAGCGGCGACGCGACGCGGCGCGAGGTGCTCCGCAGGGCGGGCGTCGACAAGGCGCAGCACGTCATCATCACCACCGCGCGTGACGACACGACGGTGCTCGCCACGTTGACCGTGCGCCAGCTCAACCCGCAGTCCTACATCGTCGTGGCGGTGCGCGAGCAGGACAACGTGCCGCTGGTGCGCCAGTCCGGCGCCGACTCGGTGATCACCTCCTCCGACGCCGTCGGCCGCCTGCTCGGACTCGCGTCCTACTCGCCCAACCTCGGCTCGGTGATGGAGGACCTGCTCACCCACGGCGACGGTCTGGAGGTGGCCCAGCGCGAGCTCCTGGTCAACGAGGTGGGTCAGGCGCCGCAGGCGCTGCCCGACCAGGTGATCGCGGTGGTGCGCGACGAGAAGGTCTACCGCTACTTCGACCCCACCGTCACGCTGCTGGCGCGGGGGGACCAGCTGATCGTCGTACGTCCCTCCAAGGAGCTGCCCTGGGCCCCACGGCCGGGCACCCACGACGAGGCGGGCTCGAGCGAGGACGAGTGACGTGGTGAAGCAAGCCGCGAAGCGATGGTCGCTGATCGTCCTCGGTTGGACGCTGCTGCTCATCGGCATCGCCGCGCTGCCGCTGCCCGGTCCGGGCGCGATGATCATCCTGCTGGCGATGTTCGTGCTGGCCACGCAGTACGACTGGGCCGAGAAGCGTCTCGACCGCGTCAAGGAGTGGGCACTCAAGGGCGCGGCCGACAGCGTGAAGTCGTGGCCGCGGATCCTGCTCTCCCTGGTCGGCGTGGTGTGGCTGCTGGGGTTCGGCGTGCTGTGGATCGTGCACCCGGAGGCGCCGGACTGGTGGCCGGTGCGCGACGGCTGGTGGCTGATCGGCGGGTGGGGCACCGGCGCCACGCTGATCTTCTCGGGGCTCGCGGCACTCGCGCTGCTGGTCTACAGCTTCGTGAAGCTGCGCGACCCGGACAGCGCGAACCCCGGCGAGGCGGCCGAGCCTCGCCGCGCAGCGAGGTAGCGGCTCACAGCTCCAGCTCGCGACCGATCACGATCGTCCGGTCGCGCGGCAGGCGCAGGTGCTCGACCCGATCGGTCGAGATGCGGTCGATGAGCCGGAACAGCCGCTGGCGCCACATGGCCAGGCCGTTCCCGGCGTTGAGCTGCGGGATCGGCTCGGAGACGAAGTAGCGCGCCGTGGCCGGGTCGATGTCCTGGAGCGCCTCGGGCTCGTCCTCGATGGCGTCCTCCAGCACGTGGGTGACGTCGAGCCGTTCGCGGTAGCCGAGGGTCACCTCCACCGCGCGCACCCCCTGGTAGCGGTCCTCGAAGGAGTCGACCGTGACCTTCGCACGGTCGGCCGGTGAGCCCGGCGTGTCCTCGACGTGCCACGACAGAAGCACGACGTGCTCGGGCAGCGGGTAGCCGAGCTCGACCATGGTGCACAGCGCCATCGGTGCGACGTGCCGGTCCTGGGTCAGGAACACCGCGCTCCCCTCCAGCCGCTCCCGGTTCGCCTCCGACGTGGTGATCTCCGCGATCACGTCCTCGGGCGTGGTCTCCTCGGCGGCGGCCGCGTCGGTGAGCCGGCGCCGGCCGGACCACCACGTGGTCATCACCACGAACACCAGGGCTCCGATGGTGACCGGCGCCCAGCCACCGGTGAGGATCTTCGGCAAGGTCGCGGCGAAGAACACCAGCACGACGGCCAGGAAGGCCAACGGCACCAGCAACCGCACCGTGCTGTGCGGGTGACGCGACCGCTGGAGCAGGAGGTAGAGCGTCACGGTCACCAGGAAGGTGGCGCTCACCGCGACGCCGTACGCCGAGGAGAGCCGCTCGGAGTCGCGGAAGAGGGCCACCACCAGCAGCACCCCGGCAGCGAGGACCCAGTTGGCCGACGGCAGGTAGATCTGGCCGGCGGCCTCGCGCGAGGTGTGCTTGGTGCGGAGGTAGGGGAACAGTCCCAGCCCGCCGGCCTGGTGGAGCACCGTGAAGGCGCCGGCGATGACGGCCTCCGAGGCGATCACGGTCGCGAGCGTGGCCACGACCAGGACGGGGATCGTCGCCCAGTCGGGTACGACGGCGTAGAAGGGGTTGGCGGCCGCCGCCTCGCCGTCACGTACGACGGCCGCGGCCTCGCCGAGGTAGGCGAGCACCAGGGCCGGGAACACCAGCGTCAGCCACGATCGGGTGATCGCCGCGCGGCCGAAGTGCCCGAGGTCGGCGTAGAGCGCCTCGGCCCCGGTGACCGCCAGGATGACCGCGCCGAGTGAGAGGAAGGCGGTGAGGGGCTCGTCGAGGGCGAACTTGATCGCCCAGTGGGGCGAGAGGGCCTGCAGGGCGTCGGGCGACTGGGCGAGCGAGGCGATGCCGCCTGCCGCGAGGATCAGGAACCAGACGGCCATGACCGGCCCGTAGACCTTGCCGATCCGGCCGCTGCCGAAGCGCTGCAGCACGAACACGCCGATCAGCAGCACGACGGCGATGGGCAGCACGGCACGCTTCAGTGCCGGGTTCGCCACCTCCAGTCCCTCGGCGGCCGAGAGGACCGAGATGGCGGGGGTGATGATGCAGTCGCCGAGGAACATCGAGGCGCCGACCATGCCGATCACGCTTGCCGCCACGGCCGTCCTGGCGCTGTTGGTCGACCGCCGCAGCAGCGCGACCAGGGCCAGGAGGCCGCCCTCGCCCTCGTTGTCGGTCGCGAGCAGGGTGGCGACGTAGAGCGCGGTCACGATCACGACCAGCGTCCACACCACCATCGAGGTGATGCCGTAGACCGCGTCGCGGTCCAGCGAATGGGCGTCGCTGAGCATCGTGCGCATCGCGTAGAGGGGACTCGTGCCGATGTCGCCGAAGACCACTCCCAGGGCTGCGAGCAGAGTGACCGCGGCAGAGCGGTCCGCAGTGCTCGCCATGTCCTCTCGTACCCCGCTCAGGCCAGTGCGAGCAGCAGGTCGGCGAGCTCCTGGGGGCGGTTGTTGGCGACCATGTGGTTCGTCGCGATCTCGCGGAGGTGCCAGCGCGGGGATTCCGCCGCGTGTCGGGCGGCCGCGTCGAACGCGGTGGCGCCCGGCGCGTCGGGGCGGTCGGCCGTGGCGCGCACGTAGGTCAGCCCGACGTCGTACTCCTCCAGGGGGCGTGCCAGCCGGACCGCCTCGGTGAACGTCGCCAACGGCTGGCCGACGCGGCGGGCGGTGCTGAACGCCGCCTCGTCCGGGTCGTCGAACTCGCGGGGGACAGGTGGGATGAGCCAGTCCGCGCCGAGGGCGAGCGCCGGCGTCGGCATCCCGATGAGGGAGAGGGTGGAGTCGCCGTCCGCGGGCACGAAGGCGTCGAGGTACACCAGCTGGCGGACCCGGTCCGCGAGGTGCTCGAGGGCAGCTGTCACGACCATGCCGCCGTAGGAGTGCCCGAGCAGCACGAGGTCGCGGTGGTCCTCGAACAGCACGTGGTTGACGAGGTCCTCGACGTGGGTGCTGAGCCGTACCTGCGGGCTGGTGAGGTGCACCCGCTCGCCGATGCCGGTGAGGCTCGGCGTGTGGCACTCGTGGCCGGCCACCTGCAGCAGGCGCCGGACGTGGCGGAAGCTGTGGGCGCCGCTCCAGCCGCCGTGGACCAGCACGTAGGTCGCCATGGCCGCATCATCGCGGGCGCTTCCGGACGGCGCCACCCGAGCCGTCCACCCCTGGGCATGGTCGGCAGCGAAGCCCAGCAGCTGCCCGCCGCGTACGGGGGGATGCGGCGGGCAGCTGGTCCATGGCTGGGCACGAACCGTCGGCAGACGAGGTGGTGGCGCCCGGGACACGAGTTCGACTGAGGTGTTTCGGGTGGATCCAGCGCCGGATCGCGGTCAGTCTCTCCGCTCGGGGGGTGCGTTGCCACCACCGACACAAGCCGGTCTAGTCGCCCGTCGTCGAGGCCGCTGACAAGGGTGTCGTCCGGCATACGGGGATGGCGTCGGCCGAGGTGGAGAGCCGCCCGCAGTCGTGAAGTGGAGGGCAACTGCGGGCGGCCACAGGCCCTCGGGACGTATGAGTTTGGGACCCGAGAACCACTCCGCGCGCATGATCACTGCCAGACGGCCCCGACCGCCAGTCTGGACCCCGTGTGGTCTAGGTAGTGGGGCGCGCGGCGAGGCGAGTGGCGTCAGTGAACGACGACCGGAGGCACACCCTGGTCGTCGAGCAGGTGGGCCTCCTCGCGCTTGCGGGGCAGGAACATCGCCGGGATCACCGTGAGCAGCACCATCGTCCACGCCACCCAGTAGGTGTCGGTGAACGCCGCTGCCGCCTCCTCCAGGCCCTTGGTGATGGCGGCCGCCGGCAGCTTGTCGGCGAGGGAGGGGAGGTGGAGGCTGGCCATCGCGGGGCCGGCGAGCATGGAGGCTTGCAGGTGGTTGGTGAGGATCACCGACATGATCGCCACCCCGCACGAGCTGGCGATCTGCTGGTTGATGTTCAGCAACGTCGAGCCCCGGGCCACCTCGTGGGCCTTCAGCGTCTTCAGCGCCGACGTGAACAGGGGCATCATCGTTCCGCCCATGCCGAGACCCATCACGAACAGGAAGCCCATGATCACCGGGTAGGGGGTGGTCGCGGTGAGCTGGGTCAGCCCGAACATGCCGATCAGGATGCCGACGAGGCCGAACGGCACGATCGTGCCGATCGGGCGTTTGTCCACCAGACGCCCCGCGATCGGCATCGTGATCATCGCGCCGATGCCCTGGGGGGCGACCAGGAGACCGGCGTGCAGGGTCGACTCCCCGCGCACCTCCTGGAAGTACGTCGGCACCAGCAGCAGCCCTCCGAAGAAGGCGGCGACGAACAGGAACATGGTGATGATCGAGACCGTCAGGTTGCGGTTCTTGAACAGCCGCAGGTCGAGCAGCGGGTGCTCCGGGCGGAACGAGTGGAAGACGAAGGCCACCATCAGCGCGGCGCCGGCGAGCATCGAGACCCAGACCCGCGGCGCGGCCGCCGTACCCTCCGACGGGATCGACGAGACCCCGAACAGGAACAGCGCCAGTCCCGGTGACATCAGTGCCATCCCGAGGAAGTCGAAGGACTCCGAAGGTTCGGGGGTGTCGCGCGGCAGCACCCGCCACGCATAGACGAACGCGATCAGGCCGATGGGTGCGTTGATCAGGAAGATCCAGTGCCAGCTGGCGACCTGGATGAGGTAACCGCCGATGATCGGGCCGAGGATCGGGCCGAGCAGCATCGGGATACCGAGGATCGCCATCAGGCGGCCGATCCGGTGGGGGCCGGCGGCGCGGGTCATGATCGTCATGCCCAGCGGCATCAGCATGCCGCCGCCGAGGCCCTGCAGGACCCGGAAGCCGATCAGTGCGCCGATGCTCCAGGCGGTTGCGCAGAGCACTGAACCGGCGACGAACAGGAAGATGGCGGTCATGTAGAGCCGCTTGGTGCCGAACCGGTCGGCTGCCCAGCCGGTCATCGGGATCACCGTGGCCAGCGCGAGGGTGTAGGCGGTCACCGACCACGCCACCGTCGAGTAGGCGATCGGGTCACCGGGGCTGCCGAACACCGTCTGGAACGTCGGCAGCGCGACGTTGACGACGGTGATGTCGAGGATCGACATGATGGCGCCGATCACGACGACGCCCGCGATCTTCAGGACAGCGCCGTCGATGTGGTCGGGCAGTTCGGGCAGGTCGACCTTGCTGCCAGAAGACATGCGGGGGCTCCTTCTCGCGGGCTCTTCGGCCAGCCTACGACGGGCGGATCGCGGCTCTCACGTGGTTTTGCGCGACCCCGCTGGTCCACACCGCGGGAGGTCCGCTTGTGTCGGCACGCGGTGCGGCAGGTAGAACTTTCTCCGTGACATCTCGGACCCTCGCCGCGCTGACGGCTGTGCTCCTGCTGGCCCTCGCGGCGCCGGCCGCCGCTCGCACCGGTTACGCGAACTCACTGCCGCAGGCCGGCGCGCACTCGGGGGAGGTGCAGAACGAGGTCGACACCGACGGCTACGTGGGCACCCGCGGCTGGCGCTCGTCCACGTTCGTGGTCGGCGACTCCGTTGCCCGGATCGGCCTGCTCAACGGGCTGCGCCCGTTGGGGCTGGGGCAGGGCTGGGAGGTGTCGTCGGTCTCGGGCCGCGACGTGTCGACGCTGCCCTACTACCTGCGCGACCGGGTCGCCGCCCAAGGGGCATACCGGATCCACCGGAGCAAGAAGTGGCGCCGGCACCACCCGCACGCCCGGCTGTGGCGCTATCGCTACCCGGTGCGCCACGCGGTGGTCGCCCTCGGCACGAACGCGACCCCGGGCTGGACCTACAGCGACCTGCGCGCGTCGGTGAACCTGCTCCCCGCGTCGACGACCGTGGTGATGGTGACGCCGTTCCGTGACCCGGCTCAGTGGCCGAACACCAAGCCGTACCGCCAGAGGGCGAGCGTGGTCGGGGTCTACGCCAACTGGGCCCGGCGGATCGCCGAGCTACGCCCGCACACCTGCATCGCCGACTGGCGCGGCTTCGCGCAGCGGTACCCCTCGGCGACGCACGACGGCGTGCACCCGACGACGGCGGGGGCCAAGGCGTGGGCCCGGATCGTCGCGGCTGTAGTCGGGCACTGCTCCTGACGCTGACGGTTCGGCGCTAGCGGGTCCGCACGAAGACGTCGGCCTCGCCGTTGGTGTCGTCGCCCACCAGGTTCGGCGCCAACGAGTCGAACCCGACGTACCTGCCGTCCGCGGGGATTGCCGGCTGGTAGCTGAACCCGGCGCCCTGCATGCCGCTGCTGCTCACCGACGCCCGACGCACCCGCTCGTCAACTTCGCCGTGACGCCCAGTTGAGTGAGATCGTTGACTCACGGGGGCTGCTCCGCAGGTGCTTGGACGGGCTACTGGGAGCGGGGCAGCCCTCCTCTCTCCGACATCTGCTTGATGTGCTCGTCGAGGTCCCCGCGGCTGACCCGCCACAGGCCGCGACCGCCCGCAGTTCACGCGGCGAATGAGGCTGTAGACAACCCATGGACTCAGTCCGAGAGCCTCAGCGACCTCGCGCCGGGTCACGAACCTGCCGCCGGACACCCACCGATGCTCGAGCAGCCACGCGCCGCCCGGGGGGCGACGGGCTAAACCCTCCGGGCGGCGCTTGTAGTTCCCCCGGGGCCGTGGTGCACCCGAGGCGATCAGTGGCCATAGTGACCCATGTGGCGTCAGGGGTCTAGAGCGCAGCAAGGGGTGCCCATAGGCTCGGAGCTGGGGTCGCAACCATGAGGAGGCGACCATGGCCGACGGCTACGGCAGGGGAGACCAGGGCGGCCTGGCCGAGCGAGTTGGGGCCTCGATGCCCACCGCAGCTCCGCGCAGCCCAGCCCGTCACTGCTTCGTCGAGGGTGAGCCCGCCCTGCTCGTCGAGTGGCGACAGGGGAGTGGTGGTTGGGAAGGCCGCGTCATGTCGATGGTGTGGGTCGACGCGGTCGGGTGGGCGACGGTGGAGCGGTGGTTGCCGGCCGTTGCGGTCACCGGCCGGCAGGGCTCTACGACCTGACGCCATGCCGGTTGCACCCTCCTGGCGCCGGGCGACGTCCGGGAATGCGGGATATGTGCCGTCCTGCCCTAGACCGGCGAGTGCGGCTGTTCCGCATGCCGCACCGCCCCATTGCGAAACGTGGATAAGGGCGTTCACCCTCGACAGCAAGGAGGCGCAACCATGACCAAGTCACAGGGCCCAGCACCCACGCGCCGCACCATGCTGGCTAGCACATTCGGATTGGGTGCGTTGGGCACCGCGGCGCTGGCACCAGCAGCCGAGGCCGCTCTCGGCGAGCCCACCATCCCCGACAACCCGGACTCCACGTTCTACCTCTCGGTGTCTGGAATCCCCGGGTCAGTCCCCGATGGCACTCGCGCCCCTCGGATCGCGCTGTTGACATTTGGTTGGGGCGCCAAATCTCCGGTCGATCCGCTGGCCGCTGCCGGCTCCGGATCTGGAAAGCCAACGCCGGCCGAGGTCATCTTGGCGGCCCGATCCGAGATCCAGTCTCCCGGGATCATCAAGGCGTTGAATCGGGGAACCACGTTAGGTGGCGCCCGTATTGACTGTGTCAAGCCAGGCACGCGTCCCTTCGTGTATATGAGGCTGCTGTTCGAGAGGGTCGTCGTGTCCGAGTACTACGTCACCCCGGACTCCACCAATGGGCTGCCCACCGATGTTGTCCACCTGAAGTTCCAGAAGGTCACCTCGACGTTCTTCCCCCAGAAGTCGGACGGTACGTCCGGCCCTGCAGTCACAAGCAGCTTCGACTACGCCGCCAAGGGGTAGCTGAGCATCAGTTCAGATCGCCACCTGTGCGGTCGGCGACCGCCTGGCAGGGCTTTTGAGCCGCCTCCGCCGCAGCAGAGGTGCACTCTTCATCCATGACCGGCAATAGGCCTGGGGCTGGTTCCCTCTCGTCGTGACGTGATTGTGTCCGCTCCATGGAGTCAGGGCCTTGACCCATCAGCTCTCACTAAACAGGTCGGAGCGCGGTGCCTAGCGTGGAACGCAAACTCACCGAAAGGCGCGCTATGGCTGGGAAGTTCGAGGTCTAGAAGGACAGGTCCGGCAAGTTCAGGTGGCGCCTCAAGTCACGCAACGGCGAGATCGTTGCCAGCGGCGAGGGGTATGAAACCAAGGCCGGGGCGATCAAGGGAACCGAGGCGGTCCAGCGCTCGGCCGCTGGCGCGAAGGTCGACGACCAGACGAGCTGAGTCTGCCCTCCAGTCGCGTCCCGGGAGTCCTAGCAACCCCCGCCGACGGGGGGTAAGTCGAGCAGCGCCCTCGCGGTGGACGACTTGTCGGTTCCGTCGTCCACCGCCGGCATAAACACGTTGTTCCAGTAGTTGATGAACCGCTGCCCTTTCCGGATACGGAGCCGACCGGCCAGATTGCTGTCGTGCACGGTGGCGAGCCCCACCGCCTTCGTCGCATTGGCAATGTCTGTGGTCGGCCAATCGAGCGGCGGATTCAACAGCGCGCGTCCACCGTTGTACTCAACTCGCTGGAAGTTGCTGAGTGCTCGACGTGTCTGGCGGAGGCGCTTGCCGTGCATTTGCTTTGCGGTCACAGTCGACTTGCCCTTGAACATCACGCGCTCCAGGCGTTGCCATGCCGTGTTCCCGGGACACATGTGGGCGAGGTAGTACCTCCCCGCATAGTCATCGGACATCGCAGACGCTGAGGCTGATGCGGCGGGCAGCATGGCCATGAGCAGTGCCGCTGCAATGGTGGCTGCGGCGAGTTTTGTGCGAGACATGAGACTCCCGAGATCGTGAGGGACCCGGGGAGGCTAAGCCGAGTTCGTGCTGGAGGCGACTACCGGCGCAAGGTGTCTAGCCCGGCTGCGCCTGCATTCAACAGCCTTCACTGACCCAGCGTCAGGTTCTCCCGCATGGCATCGCGAAGACTCGAAATCGCCGAGGTGAGCACGGTCCCGCGTTCGTCCTCGTCGCTGGTTCCGTGAAGGAAGAAGTTGCCCTCGGCAATCTCCATCTGCATATAGGCGAGCCTGACTTCATCACTCGCGACCAGTTCAGCATCTACCCAGGCGCTTTCCAGCTCTTCGGCGGCTTCCTGCCACTTGTCGATCCAATAAGACATCGCCTGTTGGTCTTGCGTCGGCGCTTGGCCACGATCCTCGTCGTCTGCCAGTTGCTGGATGTACTCGCTGGTTGTCATACCGCCACCAACGGAACCCAGGACACCCATCATTCGGTAGCCGACTCCTTCGTAGCGTTTGAGTGCTTTGAGGACCTCCGGGTAGGAGGCGCGGCGGTCTTGTCTCAGCGCGAGCGTGAAAGCTCGCTCTTCGGCCACGAGGTTGGCGCGCGCCTCAATGGCACGGTCCTGAAGCTCATGCTGCCGGGCTATGCGCTGTTGGGCGAGAGAGCTAACCGAGTCGAAGATTCCCATGGGGGAATCTTGGGGCCCGTGTCAGGTGCGAGGGAAGGCTGAGCGCGACCGGTCCGGACCACGCGCCGCGGGCAGCACTTGTGAGGCTAGATCGCTTCGGCGTCCGCCGCCTCCCCGAAGGGGTGCTCGACGATCCGGTGTTCGGTCTCGTGGTAGGTGCGCTCGATGTACGCCTCGAGGTCGTCACGTCCGACGCGGATGATTCTCCGGCCTCCGATCTTCAGCGACCGGATCTCGCCGCGTCGGATGAGCGCATACGCCTGGGTCGGCGAGATGTTGAGCTCCTCGGCGACCTGCTCCCGAGTGAGGAAGCGGTTAGGCATGGCTGGAGGCTAAGGGCCATTCGGGAACTCCAGGGGGTTCTCCACAGGGCTCTCACGGCTTCGTCGGCGGTCGCCAGATCCCGGCCAGGTACGTGAGCTGACTCGCCAGGATGCGAGCGTCACCGCTGGTGAGTTGTAAGCACAGCTCGTTGTCGCGCTCCTTGTCCGAGACCTCGAAGACGACGAACGGGTACCCGTGGAAGTGGTCGGTCCCGTCCGCCTTCAGCTCGACCGACCAGCGGTGACCGCCCTCGCGAAGGACATCGTTGGTGTGCGGCTGGATCAGTGTGTCGAGGCGGCCGCCTCGGTCGCCGCTACCGTGCTTGCTCGCCCAGGCGGGGTCGGGGTCACCGATCTCGTAGAAGGCTTGCAGGTGGCCATCGGGGCCAGAGATGCACCACAACGGGCAGTGCTTGGGTAGTACGTCGCGCGGGTCGGTGCCCTCGCCGACGATGCCGCCCGGGGGTGATGTGGTGGTCCTGTCGAGCTCCTCTGGAGCGAGGCCGTCCGACACGTATCCGACACGCGGCGAAATGGAAACGGCCTCTGTTCCTGCTCCTTCGCAGGTCAGAGGCCGAATCGTTCTGGTGGGCGATACTGGGTTTGAACCAGTGACCTCTTCCGTGTCAAGGAAGCGCGCTACCGCTGCGCCAATCGCCCCGGGTGCTGCTGTGTTGCTGAGCTGTTGCTGAGCTGTTGCTGGGGTGTTGCTGTCGTGCTGTGGAGGTGGGTACGGGATTTGAACCCGTGTAGACGGATTTGCAGTCCGTTGCCTCGCCTCTCGGCCAACCCACCGTGGAGGCCCTGGACTTGACCCGGCTTCACTCCGAGCGGACGACGAGGCTCGAACTCGCGACCTCAACCTTGGCAAGGTTGCGCTCTACCAACTGAGCTACGTCCGCTTGCGACCACGAGTCGCCCCGTGTGCGGACGTAACCATAGCCGAGATGTCGGCGGCCACAAACTTGGGTACGACGCGTGGCGCGAGCCTTCCTGGACAGCTTTTCCGGGTCGGAATCGCCGCCTGGAAAGGGCTAGTGTCGGCGCATGCGGACCTGGGTCAACGGGCAGCTGCTGAGCGATCCCGACGCGCCGGCGGTCGTGGTCTCCGACCACGGGCTGACGGTCGGCGACGGGGTCTTCGAGGCGATCAAGGTCGTGGACGGCAAGCCGTTCGCGCTGACCCGCCACCTCGAGCGGCTGGCGCGTTCCGCCGCCTCGCTCGGTCTCCCTGCTCCCGACCTCCCCATGTTCTCCGCGGCGGTCGAGGAGGTGCTGGCGGCTGAGCGCCTCTCCCTGGGCCGCGTCAGGATCACCTACACCGGCGGACCGGCGCCGCTCGGATCGGGCAGGGGAGACGCCGGGCCGACGTGCGTCGTGGCGGCCTCGTCGATGGAGCAGGCGCCCGCGTCGACCGACGTCGTGCTCGTGCCGTGGCCGCGCAACGAGCGCGGTGCGCTGGCCGGGGTCAAGTCCACGTCGTACGCCGAGAACGTCGTCGCGCTGGCCGAGGCCGATCGGCAGGGTGCGACGGAAGCGTTGTTCGCCAACCTCGCCGGCCACGTGTGCGAGGGCACGGGCTCCAACGTCGGGTACGTCGTCGGGGGAGAGGTGCGCACGCCGACCCTGGCCGCCGGGTGCCTGGCGGGGATCACCAGGGCACTGCTCCTGGAGTGGGCGGACGTCAAGGAGATCGACGAGCCGATCGAGGTGCTGGACGACGCGGACGAGATCTTCCTGATGTCGACGACCCGTGACGTCCAGGGGGTACGGCGCTACGGGAGCAGGCAGCTGGCCGCGCCGGGACCGGTCACGCGCGAGCTGCAGGAGCTGTGGGGTCGCAAGGAACCCGAGAACCTCGACCCCTGAGGGGTGCGGAGGCGCTGTGTCAGCTGGCGAAGAGGCTGGCGAGCTCGTTGTCGAAGTCGACGTAGGAGCTCTCGTGGCCGCTGGGGACCGACTCGAGCATCGCGGTGACGAAGCCGGTGACCTTGCGCGAGCTGGCCTGAACGAGCAGCTCGCCGTCGGGGGAGCAGAGCTCGATGATGACCACGGCCGCGCCGTTGGAGCTCAGGCAGGGCCAGACGTGCACGTCACCGTCGCCGGTGGGCTCGTAGACGCCCTCGACGAGCAGCTCCCGGCCGAACGTCCAGAGAACCTCCTGCGCGCCGGTGCGGAACACCATGGTCACGGCGTACGGGTCGGCCGGGTCGAAGACCAGGTCGGCGTCGATGGTGGTCGCGTCCCCCTGCGGGTCCACGAACTCCAGCTCGACACTCTCGGTGATGACCTGAGCGGTCTTCGTCTGCTTCATCGTTGCTCCCCTTAGTTCCCCTCCGAGGCTTCCCTCCAGATGCCCCGCCACGCCCTCCAACGCGGTGATTGAAGTGTGTGCAACTTTCTGGGGTTGGGATAGTCGAACGTTCGCTTTGTCCGTTTTATCCCCTCACTGGTCTACCTAGCTGCGGAGGGTGGTCTATTTTGATTGCTCACTGGTCTAGTCACGAACGACGCCACGACGACTGGTTCTGGGGGTTTTCGCCAACGGTGTGATAAGCGCCCGGACCGGTACGAACGGGACACTCGGCGCCGATTCTGAGCCTCCTCGGCCCTGCGCTAGGGTTTCGCTCGCACCCGATGCCATCGCGACGGCATCCAGCGGGCGATTGGCGCAGTGGTAGCGCGCTTCGTTCACACCGAAGAGGTCACTGGTTCGAACCCAGTATCGCCCACCCCGCGGAACGCGGCTCTGCCGTTTGCACCGAAGAGGTCACTGGTTCGAACTCAGTATCGCCCACCCCCAGCTGAGTCGAGTGCCAGTGCGAGCGCCTCGGCAACCACCTGTCTACGATCGCTGCGTGCCAGAGATCCACGTCGTCCTCGTCCATGCAGACGCCCGCGAGGAGCAGACCGTCGCGACGGGCACGAAGGCGTGGGAGCTGTTCCGCGACGAGCCCGAGGTGATCGCGGCGCGAGTCGGGGACGTCGTGCGCGACCTGGCGCACGAGCTCGACGACGGCGACGTGGTGGAGGCGATCACCATCGACAGCCCCGAGGGCCACGACATCCTGCGCCACTCGACGGCCCACGTGATGGCCCAGGCGGTGCAGGACCTGTTCCCGGACGCCAGGCTCGGCATCGGGCCGCCGATCGAGGACGGCTTCTACTACGACTTCGACGTCGAGACCCCGTTCGTGCCCGAGGACCTCGAGAAGATCGAGTCGCGGATGCGCAAGATCATCAAGGACAACCAGCGCTTCGTACGTCGTCCGGTGAGCGACGAGGCAGCCCGCGAGGAGCTGGCCGACGAGCCGTACAAGCTGGAGCTGATCGGCCTGAAGGGCTCGATGGGCGCCGAGGCCGCCGATGCGGCCGAGGGCGCCGGCGCCGAGGTGGGGGCCGGCGAGCTGACCATCTACGACAACCTCGACCGCAACGGCGACCTCGCGTGGAAGGACCTCTGCCGGGGCCCGCACCTGCCCACGACCAAGCGGATCCCGGCCTTCCGGCTGATGCGCTCTGCGGCGGCGTACTGGCGCGGCAGCGAGAAGAACAAGCAGCTGCAGCGCATCTACGGCACCGCGTGGGAGAGCAAGGAGGCGCTCGAGGCCCACCTGCACCGGATCGAGGAGGCCGAGCGCCGCGACCACCGGCGGCTCGGGCGCGAGCTCGACCTGTTCAGCTTCCCCGACGAGATCGGCTCGGGCCTGCCCGTCTTCCACCCCAAGGGTGGGGTGATCAAGCGGGAGATGGAGGACTACGTCCGCCGCCGGCACATCGAGGAGGGCTTCGACTACGTCGGCACGCCGCACATCTCCAAGGAGGGGACCTTCCACCTCTCCGGTCACCTTCCTTACTACGCCGACTCGATGTTCCCCCCGATGGAGTTCGAGGGGGCGAACTACTACCTCAAGGCGATGAACTGCCCGATGCACAACCTGATCTTCAGGTCGCGCGGGCGGTCCTACCGTGAGCTGCCGCTCCGGCTCTTCGAGTTCGGCCACGTCTACCGCTACGAGAAGTCGGGCGTGATCCACGGCCTGACCCGCGTGAGGGGCTTCGCCCAGGACGACTCCCACTCCTACGTGACTCCGGAGCAGGCGCCCGAGGAGATCAAGCACCTCCTAAACTTCTGCCTCGGCCTGTTCCGCGACTTCGGTCTCGACGACTACTACCTCGAGATCTCGACACGGGATGACAAGAAGAAGGACAAGTTCGTCGGCAACGACGAGGAGTGGGCCGAGGCGACTGCTGTCCTCGAGCGGGTGGCGACCGAGTCGGGGCTCGACCTCGTGCTGGACCCGGGGGGAGCGGCGTACTACGGGCCCAAGATCTCGGTGCAGGCGCGCGACGCCATCGGCCGTACCTGGCAGATGTCGACCATCCAGTACGACTTCAACCAGCCGCGAGGCTTCGACCTGGAGTACCAGGCCGCCGACGGCACCCGGCAGCGACCGGTGATGATCCACTCGGCCAAGTTCGGCTCGATCGAGCGGTTCATCGGGGTGCTCACCGAGCACTACGCGGGCGCGTTCCCACCCTGGCTCTCGCCCGTGCAGGTGACCGCGATCCCGATCGCGGAGCGGCACAACGACTACCTCTGGGAGCTCGCCGGACGGATGAAGGCGCAGGGGCTGCGCGTCGAGGTGGACGACTCCGACGACCGGATGCAGAAGAAGATCCGCAACGCCCAGGTCCAGAAGGTGCCCTTCATGGTCATCGCGGGGGACAAGGACATCGATGCCGGCGCCGTCAGCTTCCGATACCGCGACGGGCGCCAGGACAACGGCGTGCCGGTGGACGAGGCGATCGCCCGCGTCGCGGAGGCGGTCGCGTCCCGGGTCCAGGTGTGACCGGCCGATGACAGAGGAGAACAACACCGGCGGGCGCATGGCGTTCGAGAGCTTCGACCGCCTCTGGACGCCGCACCGGCTGGCCTACATCAGGCCGGCCGAGCCGGGTGGGCCGGGCTGCCCGTTCTGCGCCATGGAGCAGCTGCCGCCGGAAGAGAGCCTGGTCGTGGCGACTGGGGAGCACTGCTTCGTGGTGCTCAACCTGCACCCCTACAACCCCGGCCACCTGATGGTGGTGCCCCACCGGCACGTCGCCGAGCTGGAGGACCTCGAGGACGACGAGGCCGTGGAGCTGACGCACATGACGCAGCAGGCGATCCGCGTGCTCAAGAGCGTGAGCGGCCCGCAGGCGTTCAACGTGGGGCTGAACCTCGGGCGCGTGGCCGGGGGCTCGCTCGCCGACCACCTCCACCAGCACGTCGTACCGCGGTGGTCGGGCGACGCGAACTTCATCACCGTGGTGGGTGGCACCAAGATGCTGCCGCAGCTCCTCGCCGACACTCGGGACATGCTGTCGGAGGCCTGGTCCTGACACGGCCCCGGACCGGCTAGCGTTCGCCTCGACATGTTGGACCGGTTCAAGAGCTTCTGGCAGAACGTCATGCTGAGGCCATTCGTGCGCCTCTTCCTGAGGCTCGGCATCAGCCCCGACGCCGTCACCCTCGTCGGGACGCTCGGCGTGTGCGTGGGCGCGCTGGTCTTCTTCCCGCGTGGTGAGCTGCTGATCGGCGTGCTGTTCATCACTGCCTTCATCTTCAGCGACCTGATCGACGGGGCGATGGCGCGCGAGTCGGGCCGCACCTCCACCTTCGGCGCCTTCTTCGACTCCACCCTCGACCGTCTCGGCGACGGCGCGATCTTCGGTGGCCTGGTGCTGTACTTCGCCGGGCCCGGTGACAGCTACCTCTACCTGTGCCTGTCGCTGTACTGCCTGGTGATGGGCTCGGTGACCTCCTACGCCCGGGCGCGCGCCGAGTCACTCGGCATGGACGCCCGCGGGGGCATCGCCGAGCGTGCGGACCGGACCGTGGCGATCCTCGTCATGGCGGGGGTCAGCGACTGGTGGAACCTGCCGATCCTGCTGTACATCACCCTCTGGGCCCTGGCCGTGGCGAACACCCAGACCGTCCTGCTGCGCGTGCTGAAGGTACGCCGTCAGGCGACCGGGTCCCCGGACGTACGATCGCCCCATGGCTGAGATGACTCCCGGCAGCGCGGACGCGCCCGAGCACGGCACCACCCGGGTGAAGCGTGGCATGGCCGAGATGCTCAAGGGCGGCGTGATCATGGACGTCGTCACCCCGGACCAGGCGAAGATCGCCGAGGACGCCGGCGCCGTCGCCGTGATGGCACTCGAGCGGGTGCCCGCCGACATCCGCGCCGAGGGCGGCGTCTCCCGCATGAGCGACCCCGACATGATCGACGGCATCATCGCCGCCGTCTCCATCCCGGTGATGGCCAAGGCGCGGATCGGCCACTTCGCCGAGGCCCAGGTGCTGCAGAGCCTCGGGGTGGACTACGTCGACGAGTCGGAGGTGCTCACCCCGGCCGACTACGCCCACCACATCGACAAGTGGGCCTTCACGGTGCCGTTCGTGTGCGGCGCCACCAACCTCGGTGAGGCGCTGCGCCGGATCACCGAGGGCGCAGCGATGATCCGGTCCAAGGGCGAGGCCGGCACGGGTGACGTCAGCAACGCCGTGACCCACATGCGCACGATCCGCCAGGAGATCCGGCGCCTCGGCGCGCTCTCGCCCGAGGAGCTGTACGTCGCCGCCAAGGACCTGCAGGCGCCGTACGACCTGGTTGCGGAGGTGGCCGGCTCCGGCAGGCTGCCCGTCGTCCTGTTCACCGCGGGCGGCATCGCCACGCCGGCTGACGCCGCGATGATGATGCAGCTGGGGGCAGAGGGCGTCTTCGTCGGATCCGGCATCTTCAAGTCCGGGAACCCGGCCCAGCGGGCCGAGGCGATCGTCCAGGCCACCACCTTCGCCGACGACCCGGACGTCGTCGCGAAGGTCTCCCGGGGCCTCGGCGAGGCCATGGTCGGGATCAACGTCGAGGACCTGCCAGAGCCACATCGGCTCGCCTCGCGCGGCTGGTAGTTATCAACTGATCTAGACCATTTACGGTTTCTGTCCGGATTTGCCCCCTTCTCGGGCGGCGCTACGCCACCATTGCGTTATCGCAACCGCGACAACCCACACCAGTCCTGATGGGGTGCCACCGCGGGGGAGGCACCCCATCAGGATGTGTTGGCATGTCCGGGCCCAGAGGCCCGGCATGAGGTCGATTCACGCCACGCCGTGCTCGCGCTGCCACTCCTCGAGCCGGCTGTAGTCGGGCAGCTCCTGCAGGGTCCAGCCGTTGCCATCGGGGTCGGTGAACCGCACGAACCGGCCCCAGGCCTGGTTGTCCACGCCCTCGGCTGAGACCCCGCGGCCCGTGAGCTCGGCCAGCGCCTCGTCGGCGGAGTCGATCACCGCCTGGATGGCCTGCAGTGAACCGGGCTCCATCTCCGAGACGCCCTTGCCGAAGGCGATCGAGCACGCCGAGCCCGGCGGGGTCACCTGCACGAAGCGGATGTCCTCGCTGACGGTCTGGTCGTGGTCGACCGGCCAGCCGAGCGTGTCGGCGTAGAACGCGCGGGCACGGTCCACGTCGGTGACGGGGACCGCGATGAGCTCGATGCGGACGTCCATGTGCGTGCTCCTTCTCGTCGGGGGTTCGATGGCTCGACCGTACGAGCCCATCAGGCCAGGTTCGTTCCTGATGGTGGCGGGTGGTCGGGTCGCTCCTAGGATCAGTACGTGCCTCTCCCCACTATCGGTGTGCTCGCCCTCCAGGGCGACGTGCGCGAGCACCTCGCGGCCCTGGGCCGGCTCGGCGTTCCTGCGCTCGCCGTACGCCGTCCGGGCGAGCTCGAGGCCTGCGACGCCCTGGTCATCCCGGGCGGGGAGTCGACCACGATGGCCAAGCTGCTGCGCAGGTTCGAGCTGTTCGAGCCGGTCCGCAAGCGCATCGACGCCGGGATGCCGGTCTTCGGCACCTGCGCCGGGATGATCCTGCTGGCGGACCGGGTGGAGGACGGGACGGCCGACCAGGAGACGCTCGGCGGGCTCGACATCACGGTGCGCCGCAACGCCTTCGGTCGGCAGGTGGACTCCTTCGAGGGCGAGATCGACTTCGCCGGCCTCGCGCAGCCCGTGCACGGCGTCTTCATCCGGGCCCCCTGGGTCGAGGCGGTCGGGCCGGGTGTGGAGGTGCTCGCCCGCGTGGGCAGCGGCGAGGCCGCGGGTAGGATCGTCGCGGTCCAGCAGGGGCCATTGCTGGCGACGTCGTTCCACCCGGAGGTCGGCCAGCGCCGGGGACACGAGACCGACGACGTGCGCATCCACCAGCTCTTCCTGGAGCTGGTGCAGCAACACCGTCGCAGCAAGTAAGGGGAACCGCATGTCCGGCCACTCCAAGTGGGCCACGACCAAGCACAAGAAGGCCGTGATCGACGCGCGCCGCGGCAAGATGTTCGCCAAGCTGATCAAGAACATCGAGGTGGCTGCGCGCATGGGCGGGGGCGACCCGGCCGGCAACCCGACGCTCTACGACGCGATCCAGAAGGCCAAGAAGTCCTCGGTCCCCAACGACAACATCGACCGCGCGGTGAAGCGTGGCTCGGGCGCCGAGGCAGGTGGCGCGGAGTACAGCACGATCATGTACGAGGGCTACGGCCCCGGCGGCGTCGCGTTCCTGATCGAGTGCCTCACCGACAACAAGAACCGGGCGGCCATGGAGGTGCGCACCGCGATGAACCGCAACGGCGGCTCGCTCGCGGATCCCGGGTCGGTGTCCTACATGTTCAACCGCAAGGGCGTGGTCGTCGTACCGGTCGACCAGGAGGGCAAGCAGGTCACCGAGGACGACGTCCTCGAGGCGACGCTCGAAGCGGGGGCCGAGGACGTCAACGACCTCGGCGAGGCCTTCGAGGTCGTCACCGAGGCAGCCGACCTGGTCGCCGTACGGTCGGCGCTGCAGTCGGCCGGTGTCGACTACGACTCCGCGGAGGCGTCCTTCCTGCCCAGCATGCAGGTCGAGCTCGACAGCGACGGCGCCGGCAAGGTGTTCCGGCTGCTGGAGGCGCTGGAGGACCTCGACGACGTGCAGAACGTCTTCGCCAACTACGACGTCCCCGACGAGGTCATGGAGTCCCTCGACGCCTGAGCCCTCGCAAGACTCCGGGCCCTTCGAGACGGTTGCTGCGCAACCTCCTCAGGGACCCGGGGGCGATTGCGGGCCCTTCAAGACGGTTGCTGCGCAACCTCCTCAGGGACCCGGCGAGATCTCGGGTCCCTGAGGAGGGCCGCCAGGCCCGTCTCGAAGGGCCCGGACCCTCCCCGGCGCGTCGCACCGGGCTCGTCCGGCGTCACGCGGTTAGCGTGGTGCGAACAGGTGTTCGGACGACGGGCGGAGGCTGCCGATGCGGGTGCTCGGGGTGGACCCCGGCCTGACGAGGTGCGGGATCGGCGTCGTCGACGGCTCCGTGGGCCGGCCTCTGTCGCTCGTTGCCACGGGTGTGGTCCGCACCGCCGCCGACATGCCCATCGAGCAGCGGCTGCGCCTGATCGAGCAAGGCATCGAGGAGTGGATCGCCACCACCCGCCCCGACGCCGTCGCGGTCGAGCGGGTCTTCAGCCAGCACAACGTGCGCACCGTCATGGGCACCGCCCAGGCCAGCGGCATCGCCCTCCTCGTGGCGGCCCGGCTCGGCATCCCGGTCGCCCTGCACACGCCGAGCGAGGTCAAGGCGGCCGTCACGGGCAACGGTCGCGCCGACAAGGCACAGGTCGGGGCCATGGTGGCCCGGCTCCTGCGGCTCGACGAGGTGCCCAAGCCCGCCGACGCGGCCGACTCGCTGGCCCTGGCGGTGTGCCACATCTGGCGCGGCGGGGCGGCGCAACGGCTGGAGGCCGCGGTCGCCGCACACACGACCAGAGGAGGAGCACGTTGATCGCCTTCGTGCGCGGACGCGTGGCCGGCGTCAGCCTCACCTCCGCGGTGCTGGAAGTGGGCGGAGTCGGCCTGGAGCTGCAGTGCACCCCCGACACCCTCGCCACCCTGCGGGCCGGGGCCGAGGCGACGCTGCCGACGAGCATGGTGGTGCGTGAAGACTCGCTGACGCTGTTCGGCTTCGCCGACGACGACGAGAAGCAGATGTTCGAGCTCGTGCAGACCGCGAGCGGGGTGGGACCCAAGCTGGCCCAGGCGATGCTCGCGTGCCACAGTCCCGAGGCGCTCCGCCGAGCGGTGAGCACCGACGACGTCAAGACGCTGACCATCGTGCCGGGCATCGGGCAGAAGGGTGCGCAGCGGATCATCCTCGAGCTGCGCGACCGCATCGGCTCGCCCGGGTCCGTCGCCGCCACGACCCACCGGGCCGCGGTCACCACGCAGGCCTGGCAGGCGCAGGTGCAGGCCGGCCTGGTCGGGCTGGGCTGGTCGGCCAAGGAGGCCGACCGCGCGATCGAGGAGGTCGCCGGCGAGGCCGACGGGCCGGCCGCCGTGCCGGAGCCCGACGTGGCCACGCTGCTCCGGGCCGCCCTCCGCACGCTGAGCAAGGCCTGAGGCGAGCCGGGATGACGAGGGAGGTCGACAGCGAGGTGGACCGCGACGAGGCGGAGCTCGAGGCTGCGGAGCTGGCCTACCTGACCGCGCGTCCGGCGATGTCGCTGACCGACGCCGACGCCGACGGTGACGAGCGCGTCGTCGAGGCGGCACTGCGCCCGCGGACGCTGGAGGAGGTCGTCGGACAGGACCGCGTCTGCGAGCAGCTGTCCCTGCTCCTCGAGGCGGCGCGCACCCGCGAGGGCGTTCCCGACCACGTGCTGATGAGCGGCCCGCCGGGACTCGGCAAGACGACGCTGGCGATGATCATCGCGGCCGAGATGTCGGCCCCCTTGCGCCTCACCAGCGGGCCGGCGATCACCCACGCCGGCGACCTCGCGGCGATCCTCTCGGGCCTGAACGAGGGCGACGTCCTCTTCGTCGACGAGATCCACCGGATGTCGCGCCCCGCCGAGGAGATGCTCTACATGGCGATGGAGGACTTCCGGGTCGACGTCGTCATCGGCAAGGGCCCGGGCGCCACCGCCATCCCCCTCGACATCCCGCCCTTCACCCTGGTGGGCGCCACGACGCGGGCAGGGCTGCTGCCAGGCCCGCTGCGTGACCGGTTCGGCTTCACCGCTCACCTGGAGTTCTACGAGCCGGAGGACCTCGAACGCATCGTGCGGCGGTCCGCGCGGCTGCTCGAGATCGACGTCCTGGACGAGGCCGGCATCGAGGTCGCCTCGCGCTCACGCGGCACCCCGCGCGTGGCCAACCGGTTGCTGCGCCGGGTGCGCGACTACGCCCAGGTGCGCGCGGACGGCATCGTGACGCGTCAGCTCGCGCGGGCCGCGCTGGAGCTGTTCGAGGTCGACGAGTCGGGTCTCGACCGGCTCGACCGCGCGGTGCTGGACGCGCTGTGCCGGCGCTTCGGTGGCGGACCGGTCGGGATCAGCACGCTGGCCGTCGCCGTGGGGGAGGAGCGGGAGACCGTCGAGGAGGTGGCCGAGCCGTTCCTCGTGCGCAGCGGGCTGCTCGCAAGGACACCTCGCGGGCGCGTCGCCACCCGGACGGCCTGGGAGCACCTCGGGATGCCCGTGCCGACCACGACGGACGCGACCCTGTTCGACGCCGACCCGGACTAGCCGCCCGTTACACTTCACCCTCGGTGCCGCTCGCGGCGCACTGCTGACGCCGTGCGAGTGGGTCCACCACGCCAGACCGGGCGCCTGAGGGTGCCGCCGACCGATCCTCTCCCTGGAGTTCTCCGCATGCCCCCCGTGGCACAGCTTCTCGTCATACTGCTCATCTTCGTGCTGTTCTGGTTCGTCCTGATGCGCCCGGCGCGCAACCAGCAGCGCCGGATGCAGGACCTCCAGCGAGGTCTCGAGGTGGGCGACGAGGTCGTGCTGTCGTCGGGGATCTTCGGGACGATTCGTTCGTTGGACGACGGACGGGTGCTGCTCGAGGTCGCCCCCGGCACCGAGCTGACGGTGGCGCGCCAGGCCGTCGTACGGCACGCCGAGGAGCTCGCGGAGCCGGAGCCGGAGGCAGACCCCGAGACGCCTGACGAGAGCGACGCGGCCCCCGAGGGCCCCGAGCAGGCCGAGGGACAGCCCAGGAACCAGGCCGGAGACCAGGCCGGAGACCAGGAGAGAGACTGACGTGGCGAAGCGAACGCCCCGACCCGGACGCACTCTCCTGATCTTCTTCATCTCGATCGGGGTGCTGTACGGACTGGCCGCGCTCGGCGGGACGTGGAAGCCCCGGCTCGGGCTCGACCTCGAGGGCGGCACCCGGATCACGCTGTCTGCCAACGAGCAGGGCAACGAGATCACCCCTACCAAGCTCAAGCAGGCCGCGGGCATCGTCGACCGACGGGTGAACGGCAGCGGCGTCTCCGAGGCCGAGGTCTCCACCCAGGGCAGCCGCAACATCATCGTCGAGATCCCTGGCCGGAACGCCTCGAACCTCGTCGACGCCGTCAAGCGGACCGCCCAGCTGCGCTTCCGCCTCGTGGCGGGATCGCCGCAGCCCGGGACCGCGCAGGCCCAGCCCAGCGGGTCCCCCTCCGCGAAGCCGTCCGCGAGCCCGTCCGGCAAGGCCTCGCCCTCGAAGCCGGCGACCCCCAAGGCCGGGAAGGGCTCGGCGAGCGCCAACCCCCGGCCCGCCCCGTTCGCCGACACCGCCACGACGCCCAAGCCGTCCCCCAGCCCGAAGCCGTCGCCAAACCCGGCAGCGCCCAGCGCCAGCCCCGCTCCCCAGAACACTGCTCAGGGCGCCTCCGTCGACGACCCGGTGGCGTGGGCGCAGAACCCCGGCAGCGAGTGGCTCGCCAAGTTCGCGGCCTACACCTGCCCGGACACCAAGGAGGGCGCGGCCGCCCCGGTCAGCGACAAGCCCGACGAGCCGCTGATCACCTGTGACGACAAGGGCCAGAAGTTCCTGCTCTCCAAGGCCGCCATCGAGGGCACGTCGCTGAAGTCGGCCTCCTACGGCACTCCGCCGCAAGGTGTGGGCTGGGCCGTGAACCTCGGCCTCAAGGGTGACGCCCGCAAGACCTTCGGCGACATCTCCACCAAGCTCAACGCCAACGGCGGCACCTTCGCGATCGTGCTGGACGGGCAGGTCATCTCCTACGCCGGGTTCAACGAGCCGATCCTCGACGGCAACGCGCAGATCACCGGCGACTTCAAGGAGTCCGAGGCGCGCTCGCTGGCCAACTCGCTGAAGTACGGCGCGCTGCCGCTGAAGTTCGACTCCACCGTGGAGACCGTGGGGCCGTCCCTGGCGGGCAACCAGCTCGCGGCCGGCATCCTGGCGGGCATCATCGGCCTGCTGATCGTGATGCTCTACTGCCTCTTCTACTACCGGGGCCTGGGCCTGGTCGTGATCGCGTCGCTGCTCATCGCGGGTGTGATCACCTACGGCGTCGTGCTCGTGCTGGCCAAGTCGGCGGGCTTCACCCTGACGTTGCCGGGCATCGCGGGTCTGATCGTCGCCGTCGGCATCACGGCCGACTCCTTCATCGTGTACTTCGAGCGCATACGCGACGAGATGCGTGACGGCCGCTCGATGCGCGTGGCCGTGGAGACCGGCTGGGCCCGCGCCCGGAACACGTGTCTGGCCGCCGACGGTGTCTCGATCCTGGCTGCGGTGGTGCTCTACATCTTCGCCATCGGGGTGGTGCGCGGCTTCGCCTTCGCCCTGGGCATCAGCACCATCATCGACATCGTGGTGTTCTTCTTCTTCACCAAGCCGATGATGACGCTGCTCGCCCGCCTGAAGTTCTTCAACGGCGGCGGCAAGCTGTCAGGGCTCTCGGCCGAGACGCTCGGGATCGACGAGCCGCGACCGACGCACGACCTCGTGGGAGGGAGGGCCTGATGGGACGCATGAGCCGGCTCGGCAACGCCCTGTACGAGGGTGACGTCTCGATCGACTTCGTCGGTCGCAAGTGGCTGTGGTACTCGATCTCCGGGCTGATCGTGGTCCTGGCGGTGCTCGGCCTCTACTTCAAGGGCCTCAACTTCGGCATCGAGTTCAAGGGCGGTGTCGAGTACACCGTCAGCCTGCCGGCCAGTGAGGTCACCCAGGGCAACGTCGACAAGATCCGCACCGCCGTCGCCGACACCGGGATCGACGGCGCGTCGTCGCCGATCGTGAACACCTCCGGCGAGTCGATCCGCGTGCAGACCGAGGTGCTGAGCAACCGCGAGGCCCTCGAGGTCACGAATGCGATCGCCGAGTCGGTCGACGTGAACGCCTCCGACGACATCTCGGCCCAGGACGTCGGCGCCAGCTGGGGCTCCCAGGTGGCGAAACGTGCCCTCACGGGCCTGATCGTCTTCCTGATCCTCGTGGTGCTCTTCATCTGGGCCTACTTCCGCGAGTGGAAGATGTCCGCCGCGGCCATCGTGGCCCTGGTGCACGACATCGTGATCACGATCGGCGTCTACGCCCTCTCCGGCTTCGAGGTCACCCCCGCCACCGTCACCGGCCTGCTGACGATCCTCGGGTTCTCGCTCTACGACACCGTGGTGGTCTTCGACAAGGTCCGCGAGAACACCCGGAACCTGCGGCAGAGCCGCAAGACCTACGCGGAGCTCGCCAACCTCGCGGTGAACCAGACACTCGTGCGCTCGATCAACACCTCCATCGTGGCGCTGTTGCCCGTGGGCGCGATCCTGTACGTCAGCGTCACCACCCTCGGCTCCGGGTCGCTCAAGGACCTCTCGCTGGCACTGTTCGTGGGCATGGCCGCGGGCGCCTACTCGTCGATCTTCATCGCCACGCCGCTGGCGGTGCAGCTGAAGTCGAGCGAGAAGGAGATCACCCAGCAGGACGCCCGGGCGAGGGCGAGGGCGAGGCGCGACGCCGACCGCTACGCCAACGTGCCGGTGTTCACCGACGACATGCCGGTGCCGGACGAGGGCGGGCACGTCGACCTCCACGACCCCGAGGAGCTCGACGAGGACCCGCGCAGCACTCCCGTCCAGGCGCCGCCGCGGCGCCCCGAGGCCTCCGGCTCCGGGCGCGTCGTACCCCAGTCCAAGCGGCCCACGTCCGAGGGCGGCTCCGCGCGCCGGACCCAGCCGACACGGCAGCCCCGCTCCAAGCGCGGCCGCTGACACCCTCACCAGGAGAGACGCCGTGGTCGACGCCGCCCTGAGCCACCTCATCGAGACCCTGGTCCGCGACGTGCCCGACTTCCCCAAGGCGGGTGTCACGTTCAAGGACATCACCCCGCTGCTCGACGACCACGCCGCCTTCCAGGCGGCCGTGCAGGGCCTGGCCGACGCCGGCCGCGACTCCTCCGGCCACACCGAGGTCGACAAGGTCGTCGGCATCGAGGCGCGTGGCTTCATCCTCGCGGCGCCGGTGGCCCTCGCGCTCGGGGTCGGGTTCGTGCCGGTGCGCAAGCCCGGCAAGCTGCCCTCGGAGACCCGAGCGGTCAGCTACGAGCTGGAGTACGGCGAGGAGACGCTGGAGATGCATCTCGACGCCCTGGCGACCGGCGAACGGGTCCTGGTGGTCGACGACGTACTCGCGACCGGTGGCACCGCCAAGGCCACCGCGACCCTGGTCGAGCAGTCCGGCGCCAGCGTCCACAGCTTGGCGATGCTGCTGGAGCTCAGCTTCCTCCCCGGCCGCGAGACGGTCGGCGACATCCCCCTCTCCGTGCTGCACACGGTCTGACTGTCCGGCAACCGGCGTCGCTCGACCTAGACTGGTCGAGTTGCGGCGAGTGCCGAAGGGGACCGCATGGCTGAAGAGCGTTTGGTGGCCGACGCCGGCGAGGAAACCCTCGCCGACGCGCCTGACCACGCGCCCGACACGACGGCCGAGTCCCCAGCAGAGCCGGAAGCCGCACCCGATCCCGCCCCGGCCGAGCGCCAGCCGACGCTCAGCGGCAGGGGAGTCCGGGCGCGGCTGGCCCGCATCGGCAACAGCAAGCAGACCGGCAACCCGGTGCTCGACCCGCTGTTCCGCACTGTCCGGGCCAACCACCCCAAGGCCGACCTGGCGCTGATCGAGCGCGCCTACAACACCGCCGAGAAGTACCACCGCGGCCAGGTCCGCAAGAGCGGCGACCCCTACATCACCCATCCGCTCGCCGTGACCACCATCCTGGCCGACATCGGCATGACCGAGCCGACGCTCGTGGCCGCCCTGCTGCACGACACGATCGAGGACACGGAGTACACCCTCGCGGAGCTGCGCAGCGACTTCGGCGACGAGGTCGCGCTGCTGGTGGACGGGGTCACCAAGCTCGACAAGGTCAAGTACGGCGAGACGGCGCAGGCCGAGACGATCCGCAAGATGATCGTCGCGATGAGCAAGGACATCCGGGTCCTTGTCATCAAGCTCGCCGACCGGCTCCACAACATGCGCACGCTGCGCTACGTCAAGCAGCAGACCCAGGAGAGCAAGAGCCGCGAGACGCTCGAGATCTACGCGCCCCTGGCCCACCGGCTCGGCATGAACACGCTGAAGTGGGAGCTCGAGGACCTCGCCTTCGCGACCACGCACCCGCGGATCTACGACGAGATCGTGCGGCTCGTCGCTGAACGGGCACCCTCGCGCGACCAGTACCTCGCCGAGGTCATCAACCAGGTCGACAAGGACCTGAAGGCCGCGAAGATCACCGCGAGGGTCACCGGCCGCCCGAAGCACTACTACTCGATCTACCAGAAGATGATCCACGGCAGCCGCGAGTTCACCGACATCTACGACCTCGTCGGCATCCGCATCCTCGTCGACAGCGACCCTGACTGCTACGGCGTCCTCGGCGTCCTCCACAACCGCTGGAACCCGCTGCCGGGGCGGTTCAAGGACTACGTGGCGATGCCGAAGTTCAACATGTACCAGTCGCTGCACACGACCGTGATCGGCCCACAGGGCAAGCCGGTGGAGATGCAGATCCGGACCGTGGCCATGCACCGCCGGGCGGAGTACGGCGTCGCGGCGCACTGGAAGTACAAGGAGAACGTCCGCAACGGCGCCGACAAGGCCCCCGAGACCACCGACTCCGACATGCAGTGGCTGCGCCAGCTGCTCGACTGGCAGCACGAGGTCGACGACCCGGGGGAGTTCCTCGACTCGCTGCGCTTCGAGATCAACTCCTCCGAGGTGTTCGTCTTCACCCCGCGAGGCGACGTCATCGGGCTCCCGGCCGGGTCGACCCCGGTCGACTTCGCCTACTCCATCCACACCGAGGTCGGCCACCACACGATCGGCGCGCGGGTCAACGGCCGTTTGGTGCCCCTCGAGTCGGTCCTGGAGCACGGCGACGTGGTCGAGGTCTTCACCTCCAAGTCGCCGAACGCCGGCCCCTCCCGCGACTGGCTGACCTTCGTGAAGTCGCCGCGGGCGCGCAACAAGATCCGCCACTGGTTCACCAAGGAGCGCCGCGAGGAGGCGATCGAGCAGGGCAAGGAGCAGATCGGCCGGCTGCTGCGCAAGGAGGGCCTGCCTCTCAAGCGCGTGATGACCCACGAGTCGCTGACCCAGGTGGCCAACGACTTGCGGCTCACCGACGTCTCGGCGCTCTACGCGGCGGTCGGTGAGGGTCACCTCGGCGCCCAGGCCGTCGTACGCAAGGTCGTGGAGGTCTCCGGCGGCACCGACGGCGCGGCGGAGGACCAGGCCGAGGCCGTCACCATCACGCGGCCGAGCCGTCGCGGGACGGCCGGCGGCGACTCAGGAGTGGTGGTCAAGGGCGCGACGGAGGTGCTGGTCAAGCTGGCCCGATGTTGCACGCCCGTGCCGGGCGACGAGATCCTCGGCTTCGTCACCCGCGGCGACGGCATCTCGGTGCACCGGCGCGACTGCACCAACGCGCAGCACCTGATGAGCCAGCCCGAGCGCCTCGCCGAGGTCGAGTGGGCGCCGACCGCGCAGTCGACCTTCCTGGTGCAGATCATGGTCGAGGCCCTCGACCGCGCCCGGCTCCTGTCCGACATCACGCTGGCGCTCTCCGACCAGCACGTGAACATCCTCTCCGCGAGCCTGACCACCAACCGCGACCGCGTCGCCCGCAGCCGGTTCGCCTTCGAGATGGGCGACCCCAAGCACCTCGGCGCCCTGCTGAAGGCCGTGCGCCAGGTGCCGGGCGTCTTTGACGCCTACCGCGTCACCCACTAGTCACTTGCGTCACATGATTCACCTGATATCAGGTGACTCCGGCAGTTAGTGAGGGTTGCACCCCTCACACAGTGCTGGTTTCCCCCCTGATATCAGGTGAAACCAGCAACCGCGGTCAGGAGAACTCGGAGGCAGCCTTCTGGGCCATCTCGAGGAACTGGCGCCGGGAGGCGAGGTTGTCCTCGAGCTCCTTGATACGGCGGTCGTCGCCGGAGGCGCGGGCGTTGTCGAGGTCGGCCTCGAGTCCGGCGATGGCGCGTTCGAGCTGGCCGAGCATGTCGTCGGCGCGGGCGGACTTCTCGGGGTCGCTGCGGCGCCACTTGTCGTCCTCGACGGAGCGGATCGCCTGCTCGACCTTGCGGATCCGTGCCTCCAGGGGCTTGATCTGCTCGCGAGGCACCTTGCCGGCGGCGTCCCAGCGCTCCGCGATGCTGCGGAAGGCGCGCTTGGCGGCGTCGAGGTCGGTGACCGGGAGGAGCGCCTCCGCCTCGACCAGGAGCTCCTTCTTCTTCTCGGCGTTGGCCGCGAACTCCTTGTCCTGCTCGGCGGTGGCGGCGTCACGGGCCTTGAAGAAGACGTCCTGCGCGGCCCGGAAGCGCTGCCACAGGTCCTCCTCGACGTCGCGGGGCGCGGCGCCGGCGGCCTTCCACTCCTGCATCAGCGTCCGGTAGCGGCCCGACGTCGGCCCCCACTCGGTGGAGCCACTGAGCGACTCGGCCTCCTTGAGCAGGCGCTCCTTGACCACGCGCGACTCCTCGCGCTTCTCGTTGAGCTCGGAGAAGTGGGTCTTGCGACGCCGGGTGTACGACGTCCGGGCCGTCGAGAACCGGTGCCAGAGCTCGTCGTCGCTCTTCTTGTCGAGCCGGGGGAGCGCCTTCCACTCCTCGAGCAGGTCCCGCAGCCGGTTCACGCCGTTGCGCCAGTCCTTGCCCTGGGAGATCTTCTCAGCCTCGGCGACGATCTCGACCTTGCGGGTGCGTGACTCCTCGAGCCGGCGCGCCTTCTCCTCACGGCGCTGCCCGCGCTGCATCCCGATCAGCGGGCCGAGGGCGTCGAGCCTGGCGCTGAGCCCGACGATGTCGCCGACCGCGTTGGGCTCGACGAGCTGGGCAGACACCTTGCGGATCGACTCCGTCGCCTCGTCGGGGGAGAGGGCGCCCGCGTGCACCCGCTGCTCGAGCAGCTGCACCTCGAACGCCAGCGCGTCGAACCGCCGGGTGAAGAAGGCGAGCGCCTCCTCGGGCGAGCCCTCGGGGTACTGGCCGACGGCGCGTTCGCCGGTGGCCGTGCGCACGTACACCGTTCCGTCGGGCGCGACACGACCCCACTCGCTGCTGGCGTCCTGGACGGAGCCGTCAGCCGCAACTTGTCCCGGCTCGCTGCTTGACACGGCTTCATCGTACGCATGGGAACCGGGCACTCCGGGGCCAGTAGGCTTGCCCCTTGGTCACGCCCTGGTCCAGGGACATCGCCGCTCGAGCAGGAGACGAACACGTGCTGATCGCAGGCTTCCCGGCGGGGCCGTGGGGGACGAACTGCTACGTCGCCGCCACCGCTCCCGGCACCGAGTGCGTCGTCGTCGACCCCGGCAAGGACGCTGCCGAGGGCGTCGCGCAGGTCGTCCGGGAGCAACGGCTCAAGCCGGTCGCCGTGCTCGTGACCCACGGCCACATCGACCACATGTGGTGCGTCGCGCCCGTGTCCGGGACGTACGACGCGACGGCGTGGATCCACCCCGCGGACCGGCACCTGCTGAGCAACCCGATGGCCGGGATGAGCCCCGAGACGTCGTCGATGCTCCTCGGCGGCACGTACGAGTTCGCCGAGCCCGACAACGTCGAGGAGCTCACCGACGCCCAGACCCTGGAGCTGGCCGGACTGCGCTTCGTCGTCGACCACACCCCGGGCCACACCGAGGGATCGGTCACCTTCCGCACGCCGTACGACACCGTTGCTGAGGTCAGCGAGGTGATGTTCAGCGGCGACCTGCTGTTCGCCGGCTCGATCGGTCGCACCGACCTGCCCGGCGGCGACCACCCGACGATGCTGCGCAGCCTGCGCGAGAAGGTGCTCACGCTGCCCGACGACATCGTGGTGCTGCCCGGTCACGGGGAGCAGACCAGCATCGCCCGCGAGCGGGCCACCAACCCGTTCCTGCTCGAGCTGCAGGACGACGACCCGGCCGCGCAGCCGGTCCCGCGCGTCACCAGGGGACTGTGAGCCGCAGATGAGCCGCCCCACGCCCCTGAGCGGGTTCCCCGAGTTCCTGCCCGCCCACCGACAGGTCGAGCAGCAGGTCGTGGAGCGGCTCGCGCGCACCTTCGAGCTGCACGGGTATGCCAGCGTCGAGACCCGCGCCGTCGAGCCGCTGGACCGGCTGCTCCACGCCGGGGAGACCTCCAAGGAGGTCTACGTGCTGCGGCGGCTGCACGACGAGCCGGGCGACGCGGCGCAGCGCTCGACCCTCGGCCTGCACTTCGACCTCACCGTGCCCTTCGCGCGCTACGTGCTGGAGAACGCCGGGCACCTGGAGTTCCCGTTCCGCCGCTACCAGATCCAGAAGGTCTGGCGCGGCGAGCGCCCGCAGGAGGGCCGCTTCCGGGAGTTCACGCAGGCCGACATCGACGTCATCGGGCGCGACACGCTGCCGTTCCACCACGACGTCCAGGTGGCGCGCGTCATGGTCGACGCGATGCGGCAGCTCGACTTCCTGCCGGGCTTCACCCTCCAGGTGAACAACCGCAAGCTGATCCAGGGCTTCTACGCCGGGCTGGGCGCCGAGGACATTCCCGCTGTCATGCGTGCCGTGGACAAGCTCGACAAGCTGTCCGCTGACGACGTGCACGGCCTGCTCACCGACGACGCCGGCCTGACCGCGACCCAGGCCGACCAGTGCCTTGCGCTGGCCGGCATCAGCAGCGCGGACACCGGCTTCGTCGACGAGGTCCGCGCGCTCGGCGTACGCCACGACCTGCTGGAGGAGGGCCTGGAGGAGCTGGCGGCCGTCGTCGAGGGCTGCCTCCCGTTCGCCTCGGACCGCGTCCGGGTGGTGGCCGACCTGCGGATCGCGCGTGGCCTCGACTACTACACGGGCACGGTCTTCGAGACCCGGCTCGACGGGTATGAGGGGCTCGGCTCCATCTGCTCCGGCGGCCGGTACGACGCCCTGGCCAGCGACGGCCGCACCAGCTATCCCGGTGTCGGCATCTCGTTCGGGGTCAGCCGCGTGCTCGTGCCCCTGGTCAACCGCGGCGTGCTGGACGCCGACCGCCCGGTGCCGAGCGCCGTGCTGGTGGCCGTGGTCGACGAGGAGGGTCGCCCGAGCAGCGACGCGCTCGCCGAGCGGCTGCGTCGCAACGGCGTCCCCTGCGAGGTCGCCGCGACCGCGGCCAAGTTCGGCCGTCAGATCCGTTATGCCGAACGCCGTGGCATCCCGTACGTTCTGTTCCCCGGCCCGGACGGCGCCGCCGAGGTGAAGGACATCCGCAGCGGCGAGCAGCAGCCCGTCGACGTCGAGACCTGGAGCCCGCCCGCCGAGGACCTTCGGCCGCGGGTCCGCCTCAAGCCCTAGCTAGGAGTCACGCGTGATCCGCACCCACGACGCCGGCAGCCTCCGACCGGAGCACGTCGACACCGTCGTCACCCTCGCCGGCTGGGTGGCCCGCCGGCGAGACCACGGAGGAGTCGCCTTCATCGACCTGCGCGAGGCCAGCGGTGTCGTGCAGGTGGTGATCCGCGACGAGGCGGTCGCGCACCAGCTGCGCAGCGAGTACTGCCTCAAGGTGACCGGCACCGTCTCGCTGCGCCCCGAGGGCAACCAGAACGAGCACCTGCCGACGGGACAGGTCGAGGTGATCGCCACCGACGTGGAGGTGCTCAGTGCGGCCGCCCCGCTGCCGTTCCCGATCGACGAGCACGTGGAGGTGGGGGAGGAGGCCAGGCTGCGCCACCGCTACCTCGACCTGCGCCGCAGCGGCCCCAACGCCGCGCTCCGGCTGCGCAGCAAGGTGAACCGTGCCGCCCGCGACGTGCTCGACGCACACGGCTTCGTCGAGATCGAGACCCCAACCCTCACCCGGTCGACGCCCGAGGGGGCCCGCGACTTCCTGGTGCCGGCGCGGCTGCAGCCGGGCAGCTGGTACGCGCTGCCCCAGAGCCCCCAGCTGTTCAAGCAGCTGCTGATGGTGGCGGGGATGGAGCGGTACTACCAGATCGCCCGCTGCTATCGCGACGAGGACTTCCGCGCCGACCGCCAGCCCGAGTTCACCCAGCTCGACGTCGAGATGAGCTTCGTCGAGCAGGACGACGTGATCGCCCTGACCGAGCAGATCCTCCAGGCGCTCTGGGGCCTGATCGGTGTCGAGGTGCCGACGCCGCTGCCGCGACTGACGTACGCCGAGGCGATGGCCCGGTTCGGGACCGACAAGCCCGACCTGCGGATGGGCCTGGAGCTCGTCGACTGCACGTCGTTCTTCGCCGACACCCCGTTCCGCGTGTTCCAGGCGCCGTACGTCGGGGCCGTGGTGATGCCCGGCGGAGCCGCCCAGCCCCGCAAGCAGCTCGACGCGTGGCAGGAGTGGGCCAAGCAGCGTGGCGCCCGTGGCCTCGCGTACCTGCTGGTGAAGGAGGACGGCGAGCTGACCGGCCCGGTCGCCAAGAACATCAGCGACGAGGAGCGGGCGGGCATCGCGGCCCACGTGGGCGCGCAGCCGGGAGACTGCATCTTCTTCGGTGCGGGCCCGGCCAAGAGCAGCCGCGCCCTGCTCGGTGCCGCACGCCTCGAGATCGGTCGGCGTGGCGGGCTCATCGACGAGGAGGCCTGGAGCTTCCTGTGGGTGGTCGACGCCCCGCTGCTCGAGCCGGCGGCCGACGCAACCGCAGCCGGTGACGTCGCGGTGGGTGCGGGGCAGTGGACGGCCGTGCACCACGCCTTCACCAGCCCCCAGGATCCCGACACCTTCGACCAGGACCCTGGCAACGCGCTGGCCTGGGCCTACGACGTCGTCTGCAACGGCAACGAGATCGGCGGCGGTTCCATCAGGATCCACCGCAGCGACGTCCAGAAGCGGGTCTTCGCGCTGATGGGGCTCGACGAGGAGGCCGCCCAGGAGAAGTTCGGCTTCCTGCTCGACGCCTTCGCCTACGGCCCGCCACCGCACGGCGGTATCGCCCTGGGCTGGGACCGGATCTGTGCCCTGCTGAGCGGGGCGGACTCGATCCGCGAGGTGATCGCGTTCCCGAAGAGCGGCGGTGGCTTCGACCCGCTGACCGGGGCGCCGGCACCCATCTCGACGCAGCAGCGGCGCGAGTCTGGCGTCGACGTGCCGCCGGAGGCAGAGGGTGCCCCGGCCGCAGGAATTCAGGACTGAATGATCGCACCTTGGTAACAATTGGGCGCAGATTCCCCCCGAAGGGCTGTCTTCGTCCTGTGGGGTGCCTAATGTCTGGCTGTCCGTCGAGGTCCTGAACGACCCCGCAAGTAGGTAGCGCGCTCGGTACGCGCCCAAGGAGGATTTCCGTGAGAAGTAGTCGAGTGATCGCCGCGGTGTCGGTGGTCGCAAGCTTCAGCCTGGCGCTGTCAGCTTGCGGTGGGACGTCCAACAAGGACGAGGAGCAATCAGGCAACGCCGCCAAGTCGCTGAACGTGGGGTGGAACCAGCCGTTCTACTCCTACAACGACAACTCCTCGACCGGTAACAACGTCACCAACGCCAACATCCGTTACATGACCTCGAGCAGCTTCTACTACGAGGACCCCAAGAACGAGCTGAAGACGGACAAGACCTTCGGCAGCTACGAGAAGGTCAGCGACGACCCACTGACGGTCAAGTACACCGTCTCGTCCGACGCCAAGTGGTCCGACGGCACGCCGTACGACGCTGCCGACCTGCTGCTCTACTGGGCCTCGGTGAGCGGCAACGTCAACACCGTGTCTGGTGACAAGGTCAAGGTCGACAAGGCGACGGGGGCGGCGAAGCCCTCCGGCAACCAGGTCTACTTCGACAACGCCGGCGTCTCCGACGGACAGAGCCTGAACCTGGTCAAGGAGACCCCGAAGCTCAGCGACGACAACAAGACGATGACCATCGTCTACACCAAGCCCTACTCCGACTGGCAGTTCGACATGGGGCCCTGGGCCATGGACATGCCGGCCCACGTGATCGGCGAGAAGGCGCTCGGGATCAAGGACCCGACCGAGGCGAAGACGGCCGTGATCAAGGCCATCCAGGACAAGGACCCGGCGGCTCTCTCCAAGATCGCCAACTTCTGGAACACCGGGTTCGACTACACCTCGCTGCCCAGTGACAAGGGGCTGTACCTGTCCTTCGGGCCGTACGTCATCAGCGACATGAAGAAGGACAGCTACGTCACGCTGAAGAAGAACCCGGAGTACAAGGGCGAGCGCGAGCCCGTCTACGACACCGTGACGGTGCGGTTCAACCCGGACGCCAATGCGCAGCTCCAGCAGCTGGGCAACAAGGAAATTTCTCTGATGTCCCCGCAGGTCACCACCGACCTGGTCCAGGCGGCGGAGAAGCTCGACAACGCCTCGATCGAGAAGGGCTACGACAGCACCTACGAGCACATGGACCTGACCCAGAACAACGGCGGTCCGTTCGACCCGAAGAGCTACGGGGGTGACGCCCAGAAGGCGTTGCTGGTCCGTCAGGCGTTCCTGCACGGTGTCCCGCGCAACGAGATCAACGACAAGCTGATCAAGCCGATCGTGCCCGACGCCGTCGTGCGTGACTCGTTCCTCCGGGTTCCTGACTCCCCGGGCTACGACGACATCGTCTCGACCAACGGCTCCTCGGAGTACGCCAAGACCGACCCGGACCTGTCCCTGAAGCTGCTCAAGCAGGCGGGCGTCAAGACGCCGATCGACGTGCGGATGATGTACGACAACACCAACCCGCGTCGTGCGTCGGAGTTCGCGATCGACAAGCCGGCGCTGGCGAAGGCCGGGTTCAACCTGCTCGACAACGGGACTCCCAAGTGGAGCGACAAGCTCGGCGACGGCACCTACGACGCCGTGTTCTTCGGGTGGCAGGCCCTGACCACGGGTGTGGCAGCCGACGCCGGCATCTACACCACCGGTTCCGGCAGCAACTTCGTCGGTTACAACAACAAGACCGTTGACCAGCTCTACGGCAAGCTGGCCGTCACGACGGATCTCAACGAGCAGCTGTCGATCCAGAAGGACATCGAGAAGGAGATGTGGAAGGACGCGATCGGCATCCCGATCTTCCAGTTCCCCTCGGTCACGATCTGGGACAAGACGACCCTGGACGGCGTTGACCCGAACGTCCTGTCGCCCACGATGTTCTACGGCTTCTGGAAGTGGAAGCCGGCTGCGAACTGAGGCTGAGCAACTACAGATCCTGTTCGTAGTCAGCGCCATTGGAGGGGGGTGCACCGACCTGGTCGGTGCACCCCCCACTCGGTGTAGCGTGTCGAGAACCCTTCAAACCGAGGTCGGGAAACTCTGTCGATGGTCACTTTTTTCGTCCGCCGATTCCTGACGTCACTGCTGGTCGTGCTGATCTCGACCTTCGTGATGTACCTGCTGGTCGCCGCCTCGATCGATCCGCTGGCAGACCTGCGTACGAGCCGGTCGCCCAACAAGGCGAACCTGATCCGTAACCGGATCGCACAGCTCGACCTCGACCAGCCGGTGGTGGAGCGCTACGTCGCGTGGCTCAAGGGCGTCGCCGGGTGCGCCGTCGGCAACTGCGACCTGGGCGTCGACTGGGGGATCAACCAGACCGTCACGAGTGAGCTACAGGGCGCCATCGTCACGACCCTCCAGCTGGTCACCGTGGCCACGATCCTGGCGATCTTCGTCGGTGTGGCGGTCGGCCTGGTCAGCGCACTGCGCCAGTACACCGGCTTCGACTACTCCATCACCTTCATGTCCTTCCTGCTGTACTCGCTGCCGGTCTTCTGGGTGGCGGTCCTGGCCAAGACGTTCCTGGCCATCGACCTCAACAACTTCCTGGCCGACCCGCACCTCTCCCCAGGAATGATCGCCGCCATGGCGTTGATCGCGGGCGGGCTCGTGGCCGCAGCCGCCGGGGGCGCATGGCGAAGACGGCTGCGGTTCTTCGCGATCGTGGCCGGCGTGGTGGTCCTTCTGTCGATCTACGCCAACGTCTCGGACTGGTTCACCACGCCCAGCCAGGGCAACGTCGTCAACCTGCTGCTCGTCACGGTGAGCGGCGTGGGCTGGGCCTTCGTGATCACCCTGCTGAGCACGGGGCTGCGCAACCGCCGGGCTCTGGGCGCAGCGCTGACGGTGGTGGCCCTCGGGGCCGTGCTCTACTTCCCGATGCTTGCGTTCTGGGACGCCGTCTTCGACTCCACCAGCTGGCTGCTGGTGCTGGGACTCGGCCTGCTCGCGGTGGTGGTGGGTGTCCTGGTCGGACGCCTCTGGGGTGGACCCGACTGGCGGGCGTCCTCACGCACGGCGGCACTGACCGCCGTCCCGGTCTCGGTGATGCTGTTCGTGGATCGGGCGCTGCAGAGCTGGGAGGCCTACGTGAACAACCCGGCGGTCGGCGGCCGCCCGTTCGCGACCAGCGACTCCTCCACCCCCAACCTCGAGGGCAGTTTCTGGATCCACACGCTCGACGGCTTCTCCCACCTGCTGCTGCCGACGATCTCGCTGATCCTCATCTCCTTCGCGTCGTACACGCGCTACACGCGTGCCTCGATGCTCGAGGTGATGAACCAGGACTACATCCGCACTGCCCGGTCCAAGGGCCTCACGGAGCGCACGGTGATCATGCGCCACGCCTTCCGCAACGCGCTGATGCCGCTCGCGTCCATCGTCCCGGTGGACATCATCACTCTCATCGGAGGCGCGATCATCACCGAGACGGTCTTCAACTGGTCCGGGATGGGTCACCTGTTCGTCGACTCATTGAGCCGCAACCAGCAGGATCCGGTCATGGCCTACATCACCATCGTCGCCATCCTGGCGGTCGTGGCCAACTTCGTGGCCGACCTGCTCTACGCGGTTCTCGACCCACGGATTCGGGTGGCCGGATGACCACTCCTCCAGTCGGGCCTCCCAGTGACCTGCAGACCCTCGCCACCGAGACCAATGAGAACGCCATCGAGCTGCGTGAGGTGGAGGGTCTCTCCCAGAGCCAGATCGTCCGTCGTCGGTTCTTCCGGCACCGCGGCGCCATCGTCGGGCTCATCGTCCTGGTGCTCATCGTCCTGTTCGCCTACACCTCGATCGGCATCTGGGGACTCCACGGGTGGTGGAAGTGGGACCCCAACGAGCAACCCTCGCTCACCAACGCCAACGGCAAGCCGACGCTGAGCCTGCCGACCTGGCTCGGCGGTGACGGGTTCGCCATCGGCGAGCACCCCTTCGGCCAGGACGAGCTCGGCCAGGACACCTTCGCCCGGACCATGCAAGGCACCCAGACCTCACTCGACGTCATGTTCGTCATCGGCTTCGTGGCGGGCCTCCTGGGCATGGTCGTGGGGGCCCTGGCCGGGTACTACCGCGGCTGGCTCGACCAGCTGCTGATGCGGATGACGGACCTCGTCATCACCTTCCCGATCATCGTCATCGGTGCCGTCCTCGGGAAGGCCGTCAGCCACAGCAGCCCGTGGCTGCTCGCTCTCTGCCTCGGCGCCATCACGTGGACGACGTTGGCCAGGCTGGTCCGCGGTGAGTTCCTCTCCCTCCGGGAGCGGGAGTTCGTGGACGCGGCCAAGGTGGCGGGGGCGAGCGACTTCCGGATCATGCGCAAGCACATGCTGCCCAACTCGATGGGCGTGATCATCGTCAACACCACACTGCTGATGTCGACGGCCGTGCTGCTCGAGACGGCGCTGAGCTACCTCGGCTTCGGCGTGCAGTCCCCGAACGTGTCGCTCGGCAAGATGATCGACGACTACCAGACCGCGTTCGCCACCCGGCCGTGGCTGTTCTGGTGGCCGGGCATCTTCATCATCCTGATCGCGCTGTCGGTGAACTTCATCGGAGACGGCCTGCGCGACGCCTTCGACCCCCGGCAGAAGCGGGTCCCGTCGCCCCGACAGATGAACCGGGCCGCGGAGCGCCAGGAGCGGCTCCGCGACGCGGTGTCGGCCTCTCGCGACGAGCACCGGCGGGAAGAGCCGTGATCGCCCCGCGCTCAGGCCAGGAACGGCAGCGTCACGCTGGCCACGGCCAGGAGGGCGGTGACGCAGATCAGCGCCACGTGCCACTCGGTGTGGGCACGGGGCTGCTCCAGGCGAGGGTTCTCGAGCCAGCCGGCCTCGCGGAGCGCGTCGAGTCGTTCCTGGACGGTGACGGCGGCGGCGCTCCCCCGCGCGTGCCTGCGGTCGGCGCCGGTGGGCGCGCTGGCGCCCCAGGCGGTGAACGCGCCGTACGCCGTCCTCAGCTGCAGCCCGTAGCGACCGTCGACGCCCTCCACCGCCGGCCACGGCACCTGGATCGTGCGGAAGGTGTTCACCATGCGCACGCCGCCGTCGGACACCTCGACCCGCGGTGCCCAGAAAGCCGCCCAGCCCAGCAGGCCGACCAACGCGAAGGGGCCGCCGTAGCGTGCCGTCGTCGCCGGGCCACCGACGGCGACCAGGACCAGACCCGCGACCGCGACTGCACCGAGGGCAAGGCCCACGCCCTGCATGGATCGCGACCGGAGCACCACCGTGCTGCCGTCTGGCCGGGCCATGACGACACCCTGACACACCCCCGAACCCCCACTGCCCTCTCCGTGAAAGGTCCCTGGTGAGCACAGTCGACGGTCAGTCTCCGTCCACCCCCGGCCGGCACTCGCGCCCGGTCGAGGACGACGGACCCGTGCTCGAGGTCGACAACCTCAACGTGTCGTTCTGGGTCGACGGCGAGTGGTTCCCCGCTGCCCGCGACGTCAGCTACCACGTCGACGCCGGCGAAGTGCTTGCCATCGTCGGTGAGTCCGGTTCGGGCAAGACGCAGTCGTCGATGTCGCTGATCGGGTTGCTGCCGCCCAACGGCCGCGCCACGGGGAGCGCCAAGCTCAACGGCGAGCAGCTGATCGGCCTCAAGGGGCCGGCGCTGCGGCGGGTGCGCGGCAAGGAGATCGCGGTCATCTTCCAGGAGCCGATGACGGCGCTGAACCCCGTCTACACGATCGGCTTCCAGATCGTCGAGACGTTGCGCTCGCACTTCATCATGTCGCCGAACGACGCGAAGGCCCGAGCCATCGAGCTGCTGAAGCTGGTCGAGATCCCGGAGCCTGAGCGCCGGTTCGACGCCTTCCCCCACCAGCTGTCGGGAGGCCAGCGGCAGCGGGCCATGATCGCGCAAGCCCTGGCCTGCGAGCCCAAGCTGCTGATCGCGGACGAGCCCACCACTGCTCTCGACGTCACCGTCCAGGCGGAAATCCTCAAGCTCATGCGCGACCTCCGCGAGCGCGTCAACGCCGGCATCGTGCTGATCACCCACGACATGGGCGTGGTCGCCGACATGGCCGACCGCATGGTGGTGATGCAGAACGGCGAGGTGGTCGAGACGGGCACCGCCGACCAGATCTTCAACTCGCCCCAGCACCCCTACACCCAGCAGCTGCTGGGGTCGGTCCCGCACTTCGGCAGCGTCGAGATCGAGGAGCGCGCCAAGCCCCAGGCGGAGGAGGGCGAGGGGCCGCAGCGAGTGATGACGGCGGAGAACATCGTCATCGAGTACCCCAAGCGCGGCAACCAGCCGGTGTTCCGGGCGGTCGACGACGTCTCGCTGACGCTGGACGCGGGCGAGGTCCTCGGCCTGGTCGGCGAGAGCGGCTCGGGGAAGACCACGATCGGCCGGGCCGTCGTGGGACTGCTGCCGGTCGCCGACGGACGTCTCGAGGTCGCCGGCATCGACATGAAGGGCGCGAGCGCCAAGACGCTCCGGCCGCTGCGCGACCAGGTCGGGATCGTCTTCCAGGACCCCGGGTCCTCGCTCAACCCGCGCTTCCCCATCGGTGAGTCGATCGGGGAGCCGCTCTTCCTGCACCGGAAGCTGAAGGGCAAGGAGCTCAACAAGAGGATCGAGGGCCTGCTCGACAGCGTGCACCTGCAGCGCGGCTTCCGGAACCGCTACCCCCACGAGCTCTCGGGCGGCCAGCGGCAGCGTGTCGGCATCGCTCGCGCGCTCGCGCTCGAGCCCAAGCTGCTCGTGGCCGACGAGCCCACGTCGGCGCTCGACGTCTCGGTCCAGGCGCGCGTGCTCGACCTCTTCCAGGAGCTCCAGCGCGAGCAGGGCTTCGCGTGCCTGTTCATCAGCCACGACCTCGGCGTCGTGGAGATGCTGGCCGACCGCATCGCGGTGATGCACTACGGCAAGATCGTGGAGCTCGGGCCGGCCAGGCAGGTCGTCCGCGAGCCCAAGGACGACTACACCCGCCGGCTGGTCTCCGCCGTACCCGTGCCGGATCCTGCGGAGCAGCGCCGTCGGCGCGAGGCGCGCGACGCCCTGATCGCCGAGGCCGGCGTCTCCTGACGTACGGCGCTGTCAGGGTGCCGGTCTAGGCTCGCGGGGTGGACGGCCTCTTCGTGTACGACGGACCGGACACGCCTCCTCCCGGGTCCGGCACGCTGGCCGGCAACACCCACGAGTCGGCGCCGCTCGCCGTGCGGATGCGACCGCGGACGCTCGACGAGCTCGTCGGGCAGGAACACCTGCTGGCTCCCGGTGCGCCGCTGCGCCGCCTTGTCGAGGGCGACCAGGCGATGTCGCTGCTGCTGTGGGGCCCGCCCGGCACGGGCAAGACCACGATCGCCGCGATCGTGTCCGGCTCTTCGGGGTCCCCACGGCGTTTTTCGTCGGAGGAGCGAAGCGGGGGAGGCGAAAAAGGTCGAGGGGTGAAGCCCGACCGTCACTTCGTCGAGGTCTCCGCGGTGGCCGCCGGGGTCAAGGAGGTGCGCGCCGCCATCGACGGCGCCCGCGCACGGCTGGCCCGCTCGGGACAGGAGACGGTGCTGTTCGTCGACGAGGTGCACCGCTTCAGCAAGGCCCAGCAGGACGCGCTGCTGCCCGGGGTGGAGAACCGCTGGGTGACTCTCGTGGCGGCCACCACCGAGAACCCGTTCTTCTCGGTGATCTCGCCGTTGCTCTCGCGCTCGCTGCTGCTGACGCTGGAACCGCTGACCGACGACGACGTCAGGGGAGTGCTCGAGCGTGCCCTCGTCGACCCGCGCGGCCTCGACGACCAGGTCTCGCTGGAGCCCGACGCGCTCGACCACCTCGTGCGCCTGGCCGGTGGGGACGCCCGTCGAGCTCTGACCTACCTCGAGGCGGCCGCAGGAGCGACGCTGGCGAACGGACAGACCAAGGTCGACGTCGCGACCACCGAGACCGCCGTCGACCGCGCCGCCGTCCGCTACGACCGGCAGGGCGACCAGCACTACGACGTCATCAGCGCGTTCATCAAGTCCATCCGCGGCTCCGACGCGGACGCGGCGCTGCACTACCTGGCTCGGATGGTCGAGGCGGGGGAGGACCCACGCTTCATCGCGCGGCGGCTGGTGATCCTCGCGAGCGAGGACGTGGGGCTGGCCGACCCGACGGCGCTGACCACCGCGGTCGCGGCGGCTCAGGCAGTGCAGCTCATCGGCATGCCGGAGGCGCGGCTCAACCTCGCCCAGGCGGTGATCCACCTCGCCCTGGCCCCGAAGTCCAACGCCGTCATCAAGGCGATCGACGCGGCCAGCGCGGACGTGCGAGCAGGGAAGATCGGTGCCGTCCCGGCCCACCTGCGTGACGCCCACTACCCGGGGTCGAAGAAGGTCGGTCACGGCCAGGGCTACCAGTACTCCCACGACGCTCCCTTCGGCATCGCCGAGCAGCAGTACGCGCCCGACGAGGTGGCGGACGCGACCTACTACCGACCCACCAACCTCGGCGCCGAGGCGGCCCTGCGGGAGCGGTGGGAGCGGGTCCGCAGGCTGATCCGCGGCAGGTAGGGTCGTGGCCCATGGACGTGGCCGTGCTGATCACCGCAGCCGTGCTGGCGCTGCTGCTGGTCGGCTACGGGTTCGCCGTACGCCGGGACCGCGCTCGGATGCGCCGGGAGCTCGCCGCGGCGCGCATGCAGGCGGAGGAGCTCCGAGCGCGCCTCGAGATCTACGAGCGCGACCTGAGCGAGCTCACGAGGACGGTCGCCGAGAACCACAGCTCCTACCTGATCACCGACGCCGGGCTCGAGCGACCTGCACCCAATGTGCCCGACCGGCTGGTGCTCAGCGCCACCTTCGGCGAGCCGCTGGTCAAGGTGGTCTCCCTCGGCCACGGCGTCGCCCGGGCACTGTCCCCCGAGTCGCGCAACCGGATCTGGTTCGAGATGAGGCGCGAGGTGCGCCGCGCGCGCAAGCAGCGTCGCCGGGAGATGAAGGAGGCCTGGCGGCAGATGCGAGCCGAGGAGCGGAGCGCCGCATGAGCAACCACCCCACGACATGAGGAGCTTCTGGTTCGTCGCCGGAGCCGGCGTTGGGGTCTACGCGGTGCTCAAGGTCCGCCGAGCAGCGGAGGCGTTGACACCCGAAGGCGTCCAGGACCGGCTAGCGGCCCTCTCCGTGGGCGCCCACCTGTTCGCCGAGGAGGTGCGCGCCGGGACGGCCGAGAAGGAAACCGAGTTGCGTGAACGCCTGGGCCTCGCGCTTGATGGACCCCCTGAGACAACGAAGGCGCTGGAGACCAGCGCACCGTACGAGCTGGAGGTTGACTGACCGTGGACACCGCCGAGATCCGACGCCGCTTCGTCGCGCACTTCGAAGCCGCCGGTCACCAGGCTGTGCCCTCGGCGTCCCTCCTGGTGCCGGACCCGACCCTGCTGTTCGTCAACGCCGGCATGGTGCCGTTCAAGCCCTACTTCCTGGGCGAGGAGACGCCGCCGTGGCCGCGGGCGACCAGCGTCCAGAAGTGCATCCGCACCCCCGACATCGAGGACGTCGGCAAGACCACCCGGCACGGCACCTTCTTCGAGATGTGCGGCAACTTCAGCTTCGGTGACTACTTCAAGGAAGGCGCCATCGAGCTGGCGTGGGACCTGGTCACCAAGCCGCTCGCCGACGGCGGCTGGGGCCTCGAGGAGGGACGGCTGTGGCCCTCGGTGCTGCACGGTGACGACGAGGCGCTGCACCTGTGGATGAAGGTGACCGGCCTCCCCGAGAACCGGATCGTCAAGCTCGGCCCCAAGGAGAACTACTGGTCCATGGGCGTGCCCGGGCCGGGAGGACCGTGCTCGGAGATCCTCTACGACCGCGGCCCGGAGTACGGCCCCGACGCCGACTGGGAGGCGATGGGCACCGCGATGGCGCCCGAGCTCGAGGACCGCTACCTGGAGATCTGGAACCTGGTGTTCATGCAGGACGAGCTCAGCGCTGTCAGGTCCAAGGAGGACTTCGACATCGTGGGCTCCCTCCCGAAGCGGAACATCGACACCGGCATGGGCCTCGAGCGCGTGGCGTTCCTCCTGCAGGGCCGGGAGAACATGTACGAGATCGACGTGATGTTCCCGGTCATCGAGAAGGCCGAGGAGCTGACCGGCCGGAAGTACGGCACCAACCACGACGACGACGTCAGGTTCCGCGTGGTGGCGGACCACGTCCGCAGCTGCCTGATGCTGATCGGCGACGGCGTCACCCCTGGCAACGAGGGCCGTGGCTACGTGCTCCGACGGCTGCTGCGTCGCGCCGTACGGTCGATGCGCCTGCTGGGCTTCGAGGACCGTGCGCTGCCCGAGCTCCTTCCCGTCAGCCGCGACAAGATGGCCGAGACCTACGGCGAGCTGCATCGCGACTGGGACCGCATCTCCACGGTGGCGTTCGCCGAGGAGGACGCGTTCCGGCAGACCCTGCGCACCGGTACGACGATCTTCGACACCGCCGCCGGCCAGGTCCGCGACGCCGGCGGGACGCAGATCCCGGGCGACCAGGCGTTCGCGCTCCACGACACCTACGGCTTCCCGATCGACCTCACCCTGGAGATGGCGCAGGAGAAGGGCCTCTCCGTGGACGAGGAGGGGTTCCGTCGCCTGATGACCGAGCAGCGCGAGCGGGCCCGGGCCGACGCGCGGGCCAAGAAGGGCCAGCAGAGCAACGCGGGCTCCTACCGCGAGATCGCCGACAGCCTCGGCGGTCCGGTGGAGTTCACCGGCTACGACGAGATCGTCAGCGAGGGAGCCGTCCGCGGCATCGTCAACGCGTCGGGCCGGGCCGAGTCGGCCGGTGAGGGTGAGGAGGTCGAGGTCGTCCTCGACCGCACCGCGTTCTACGCCGAGGGCGGCGGTCAGCTCGCGGACCACGGCCTCATCGAGCTCGAGTCGGGTGCCCGGCTCGAGGTCTTCGACGTGCAGGCACCCATCGGTGGCTTGATCGTCCACAAGGCGAAGGTGCTGGTCGGCGAGGTGACGCTGGGCGCCCATGCCCAAGGTCTGGTCGACATCGAGCGACGCGCCTCCATCAGCCGCTCGCACACCGCGACCCACATGGTGCACAAGGCGTTCCGGGAGGCCCTCGGCGAGACCGCGACCCAAGCGGGGTCGGAGAACTCGCCCGGCCGGTTCCGCTTCGACTTCTCCGCGGCCGGCGCCATCCCGCAGTCCTCCATGCAGGACGTCGAGGCGCGGGTCAACGACCTGGTGATGGCGGACCTGCAGGTCTATGCCGAGACGATGACCCAGGCGGAGGCGGTCCGCTCCGGGGCGATGGCCCTCTTCGGCGAGAAGTACGGCGACGAGGTGCGCGTGGTCTCCGTCGGGGACTGGGCCCGCGAGCTGTGCGGTGGCACCCACGCCCACAGCTCCGGCCAGCTCGGGGTGGTCAAGCTGCTGGGGGAGAGCTCCATCGGCTCCGGCGTGCGCCGCGTGGAGGCGCTGGTGGGCGGTGACGCCTACCGGTTCCTGGCGCGCGAGCACCTGCTCGTGGCGCAGCTGACCGAGGCGCTCAAGGTGCGGCCCGAGGAGCTCCCCGAACGGATCAACGACCTCGTGGACCGGTTGCGGACCGCCGAGAAGGAGATCGAGCAGGTCCGCCTGCAGCAGCTGCTGGCCGGTGCGGCGGACCTCGCTGCCGGCGCGCAGGACGTCGACGGCGTCTCGTTCGTGGGGCACGTGGCGACCGGCGCCGGCGGGGGCGACGTACGCAGCCTGGCGCTCGACCTGCGGGGCAAGCTGCCCGCCGAGCGGCCGGGAGTGGCGGCGATCGTGGGCTCGGCGAACGGCAAGCCCTCCGTCGTGGTCGCGGTCAACGAGGCGGGTCGCGCGGCAGGGCTCTCGGCCAACACGCTCGTCCGGGCCGCCTCTGAGGTCCTCGGCGGCAAGGGTGGCGGCAAGGACGACCTGGCCCAGGGAGGCGGCTCCGACGCGAGCCTGGCCCAGGAGGCGCTCGCCGCGATCCGGCGGGTGCTCGTCGAGAGCCGGGGCAGCTCGGTCCAGTGAGCGAGGTGCCGCGTGGTGTGCGCCTCGGGATCGACCCGGGTGACGCGCGTGTCGGCGTCGCCGCCAGCGATCCCGACGGCGTCCTCGCCTCGCCGGTGGAGACCGTCGCGCGCGGCGCCGGCGACCTGGCCCGGCTCGCGGAACTGGTCGAGGAGTACGCCGCGACCTGGGTGTACGTCGGGCTGCCCCGCTCGATGTCCGGGGGTGAAGGCCCTGCGGCCGGTAAAGTGCGAGCGTTCGCCGACGAGCTGGCCCAGCGGCTCCTGCCGGTCCGGGTCAGTCTCTGCGACGAACGCCTGAGCACCGTGACCGCCGAGGGGCAGCTGCGGGACCAGGGACGCAAGGGCAGGAAACGCCGGGCGGTGGTCGACCAGGCCGCCGCGGTGGTGATCCTGCAGGGAGCCCTCGAGCGCGAGCGGCAGACCGGCCAGCGGGCCGGGGAGCCGGTGGAGCCGGGCGGCACGGACCAGGGACGGACTCACGCGTGACCTACGTCGAGGACGAGCAGGACCCCGTCGAGATGGAGGAGCACGACGACGCACCGCGTCGACGTCGACTCGGTGGCTGTCTTCCGGTGCTCGTGGCGCTGGCCGTCGTCGCCGCAGTCGTGTTCTTCGGCGGACGCTGGGTGGTCGGCGAGATCGGCTCCCGGCTGGGTTCCTCTCCCGACTACCCCGGGCCCGGGAGCGGCTCCGTGGTCTACGAGGTCAAGGAGGGCGCGACCTCGACCCAGATCGGCCGGGAGCTGAAGGCGAAGGGCGTGGTCAAGAGCGTCGACGCGTTCACCGCCGCGGCGCGCAACAACGAGAAGGCCCGCAACATCCAGGTCGGCTACTACCAGCTGAAGAAGCAGATGAAGGCCGAGGACGCACTCGACGTCCTCGTCGACCCCGGCAACCTGATGCAGGACGTCGTGGTGGTCCCCGAAGGCGCGCGGGTGCGCAACATCGTCAAGACCATCGTGGCCAAGACCGACATCAGCAGGCGCGACGTGACCAGGGCGCTGGCCGACCCCGCCTCGATCGGGCTGCCCGCCGAGGCCAACGGCGACCCGGAGGGCTACCTGTTCCCGGCGACCTACTCGGTCCCGCCCAAGCAGACGGCCGTGGGGCTGCTGAGCCAGATGGTCGAGAAGACGCTGCAGAGTGAGCGGGCGCTCGACCTGAAGGCCAAGGCGGCCAAGCTGGGCTACACGCCGGAGCAGATCCGGACCGTGGCCAGCATCCTGGAGTACGAGGCCAACCGCAGCGAGGACTACCCCAAGGTCGCGCGCGTGCTCTACAACCGGCTCGACCAGGGGATCCCGCTGCAGCTCGACTCGACGGTCGCCTACGTCAGCGGCCGCTCGGGCGACGTCTGGACCACGGCGGAGGAGCGCTCCAACGGGTCGGCGTACAACACCTACGCCCACACGGGCCTGCCGCCCGGTCCGATCGGCTCGCCGGGCGAAGAGACCCTCAAGGCGGCGCTGAACCCCGCCGAGGGGAAGTGGCTCTACTTCCTGCCCGACTTCGAGAACGGCACGACGCTCTTCTACGAGAAGGACGGCCCGAAGCGGCAGGCGGACCTGCAGCGGATCAAGGACTACTGCGTGAAGACGCAGAAGTGCTGACGTGGGGCTGGCCGTGACAAGGCGTTGCGCCGTGGTGGGCTCGCCGATCGAGCACTCGCTGTCCCCGGTGATGCACCGCGCCGCGTACGCCGAGCTGGGGCTGCACTGGACCTACGAGGCGGTGGAGGTGTCACCGGACCGGCTCGGGGAGTTCCTCGACGGGCTCGACGAGAGCTGGCGCGGACTGTCGCTGACGATGCCGCTGAAGCGGATCGCCGTACCCCTGCTGGACGAGTGCGACGAGCACGCGAGCCGCTCCGGCGCCGCCAACACCGTCGTGCTCGACGCCGGGTTGCGCCGGGGCTACAACACGGACATCCCCGGTGCCGCCGCGGCGCTGCTCGAGCGGCGCAGCGAGCCGGTGCGATCGGCGGTCGTGCTCGGGGGCGGGGCTACCGCTGCCTCGTTGCTGCTGGCACTCGCCGACCAGGGGTGCGCGACCGCCCGGCTGCTCGTGCGTGACGCGGACCGCGCCCGCGAGACGGTCACGGCCGTCAGCCGTCACCCCGCCGCCCCGGTGGTCGACGTGGGGCGACTCGACGAGTCCGAGGTCCTCGACGCCGACCTCGTGGTCTCGACGATCCCTGCGCGGGCCCAGACGGCGCAGCTCGTCGCGTCCTGCGCGGCCGTACCGGCCGTCTTCGACGTGGTCTACGACCCGTGGCCCACGCCGTTGGCACAGGCCGCGGAGGACTCCGGCCGCACGCTGGTGAGCGGGCTCGACCTGCTGGCCCACCAGGCCGTCCTGCAGCTCCAGCTGATGACCGGGAGCCGGGTGGCCGTCGACGTCCTGCGCGACGCCGGCCGCGAGGAGCTGGCGCGGCGGGCTCTGGAGAACGGCACGCGACGGCGCGCAGTCTCCTAACCTGCGGGCGTGGACTCCTCGCAGCTGGCCGCCGGCCTTCTCTGCCTCGTGCTGTGCGGGGCGCTCGGCTGGTTCGTCCCCGCCTTCATCGCCATGATCCCCGAGCCGGCGGACGAGGAGCCTGCTCCGCCCGAGGAGGCGGAGGCGACGGAGGAGGAGCGACGGTTGTTCTCCAGCGAGCTCCCGCCCGCGCCTCCCAAGGAGCCCTACACCGACATCGCCGCCCAGCCGGGACTCGCGGCCCGGACGGCATGGGCCTCCGCCGTGGCCGGCGCCGGCATCGGAGCGGCGGTCGGCTGGTCCGGTGCCCTGGTCTACCTGGTGCCGTTCGTCCCGGTGGCGGTGGCGCTGTTCGTCGTCGACCGGCGGACAACGCTGCTGCCCAGCTGGGTGATCAAGCCGGCCTACCCGGTGCTGGTGGGGCTGATCCTCGTCGCCGCCTTCATCGATCGCGACCTGGAGGCGCTGAAGGGCGCCGGTTGGGGCTGGCTGGTCGTGGGTGGCTGGTTCCTGGTGTTCTGGCTCCTCACCCGCGGCGGCGGCTGGGGGTACGGCGACGTCCGCCTCTCCGGGCTGCTCGGCCTCGCCCTGGGCTACCTCGGCTGGCCCGAGACGCTCGGCGGGCTGCTGCTGATCTTCATCTGTGGAGCCGTGGGGGCGATCGCGCAGGCGGTGCGGCGCAAGTCGCTCAAGGGGCGGCTGCCGTACGGGCCCTACATGCTGGTCGGCGCCTGGCTGGGTGTCGTGCTCGGGCCGTGGCTGGCCTCGGGGGCGGGGTACTAGCGGCTGCTGCGCTCTCGTGGGCGAGGGTGGGCCGGTTTCCCAGGTTAAGTACCTGAACTGCCTCTTCACCCAGGTTGTGAGGTGGGTGAAGGGGCAAATGGGGTTCTTAACCTGGGAAACCGCTCAGCGGCCTGCCTCGAACCCGCGCCTGCCCCATCTGGGAGACTGGCGCCCATGCTGCGATGGCTCACGGCGGGGGAGTCCCACGGCCCCCTGCTCACCGCGATCCTCGAGGGCCTGCCTGCCCACGTGGAGGTGACGACGCAGGACCTCGTCGATGCGCTTGCTCGCCGCCGGCTGGGCTACGGCCGCGGCGCGCGCATGAAGTTCGAGCAGGACCAGGTCCGGTTCACCGGCGGCGTGCGCCACGGCCGGACGCAGGGCGGACCCGTGTCGATCGAGATCGGCAACACCGAGTGGCCCAAGTGGGAGCAGGTGATGAGCGCCGACCCGGTCGACCCGGCCGAGCTCGAGGGGATGGCGCGCAACGAGGCGCTCACGCGTCCGCGCCCGGGGCACGCCGACCTGGTCGGCATGCAGAAGTACGCCTTCGGCGAGGCCCGTCCCGTCCTCGAGCGCGCCTCGGCCCGCGAGACCGCCGCACGCGTGGCGCTCGGCCGCGTCGCCTCGGCGTTCCTCGAGCAGGCCACCGGCGCCCGCCTGGTGGCCCACGTGGTCGAGCTTGGTGGGGTTCCGGCGCCTGCCGGGTCTGTGCCCTCGGCCGACGACGTCGCCCGGCTCGACGACGACCCGGTCCGCTGCCTCGATCCCGACGCCTCCAAGCTGATGGTCGAGCGCATCGACGAGGCCCGCAAGGACGGCGACACCCTCGGTGGCGTGGTCGAGGTGGTCGCCCACGGTCTGCCGCCGGGTCTCGGCTCCCACGTCCATTGGGACCGCAGGCTGGACTCCCGCCTCGCCGGAGCGTTGATGGGCATCCAGGCCATCAAGGGCGTCGAGGTCGGCGACGGCTTCGGGCTCGCCGCCACGCCCGGCTCGCTGGCCCACGACGAGATCGTCTCCGAGGACGGCGCGATCCGTCGTACGACGGGGAGGTCGGGTGGCACCGAGGGCGGCATGTCCACCGGCGAGGTGCTGCGCGTCCGCGCGGCCATGAAGCCCATCGCGACCGTGCCACGAGCACTCCGCACCGTCGACGTGGCGACCGGCGAGCCCGCAGTCGCCCACCACCAGCGATCGGACGTGTGCGCCGTACCCGCCGCCGGCGTCGTGGCCGAGGCGATGGTCGCGCTCGTGCTCGCCGACGCGGTGCTGGAGAAGTTCGGTGGCGACTCCGTCTCCGAGACGCGGCGCAACGTGGAGAGCTACCTGGACACGTTGAGGTTCCGCTAGTGGCCCCGCGGGTCGTCCTCGTCGGCACGATGGGGGCGGGGAAGACGAGCGTGGGCCGACTCCTGGCGCGGGAGTGGCAGGTCCCGTTCCGCGACACCGACGCCGACATCGAAGCCTCGGAGGGACGCTCGGTGAGCGACATCTTCGTGGACTCGGGGGAGGCGCACTTCCGGGCGCTGGAGCGGGCTGCCGTCGCCGACGCGTTGGACTCGCACGACGGCGTGCTCGCGCTGGGTGGTGGTGCTGTGCTCGACCCCGACACCCGCTCGCAGCTGGCCGGTCATCGCGTGGTGTTCCTGCGCGTCGGCCTCGCGGCCGCCGCCGACCGGGTGGGGCTGGGGGTGTCGCGTCCGTTGCTCCTCGGCAACGTGCGCGGGCAGATCAAGAAGCTCATCGACGAGCGCACCCCGATCTACGAGTCCGTGGCGGTGCACACCGTCGACACCGACGGGATCAGCGTCGACGAGGTGGTCTCGCAGGTGCGGGAAGCCGTCGAGGTCTCCCATGGCTGACGGCCCGACCCGGCTCCACGTCGCCGGCGCCTCGCCGTACGACGTCGTCGTCGGCCACGACGTCCTCGGTGGGCTGCCGGCCATGCTGGGCGAGGGCGTACGACGAATCGCCATCTGCCACGCGAGCATGCTCGCCGACCTCGCCGAACGTGTGGCGGCCACCCTGCCTGACTCCGTCGAGGTGCTCTACCTCGCGCTGCCCGACGGCGAGGACGCCAAGTCCGCCCAGGTGGCCGTGGACGCCTGGGAGGCGCTGGGCGACGCCGGGCTCACCCGCTCCGACGCCGTCGTCACGGTCGGTGGCGGCGCGGTGACCGACATGGGTGGCTTCATCGCAGCGACCTGGCTGCGCGGCGTCCGTGTCGTGCACGTCCCGACGACGCTGCTGGCGATGGTCGACGCGGCCGTCGGCGGGAAGACCGGCCTGAACACCGACGCGGGCAAGAACCTCGTCGGGGCCTTCCACGAGCCGGCCGGTGTCATCTGCGACCTCGACGTCCTCACGACGCTGCCCCGGGCCGAGCTGGTGTCCGGGCTTGGTGAGGTGATCAAGTGCGGTTTCATCGCCGACCCGGAGATCCTGGCGCTCACCGACTGCGAGGGCGATGCGGCCCTCACGCCGGGCTCACCGGTCTTCCGCGAGCTCGTGGAGCGCGCGATCCGCGTCAAGATCGACGTCGTCGTCGGCGACCTCAAGGAGACGGGTGGCAGCGGCGGCCACCCCGGGCGTGAGGTGCTCAACTACGGGCACACCATGGCCCACGCGATCGAGAAGGCGACGGACTTCCGCATGCGCCACGGCGAGGCCGTCGCCCTGGGGATGGTCTACGTGGCCGAGCTGGCCCGCCTGGCCGGGAGGCTCGACGAGGCCGCGGCAGCCCTGCACGCCGCCAAGCTGAGCGACGTGGGCCTCCCCACGCGGTGGGACGGCGCTCCGTTCGAGGAGCTGCTGGCGACCATGCGGGTGGACAAGAAGTCACGCGGCGACCTGCTCCGCTTCGTCGTCCTGGACGGCATCGGTCGGCCCGGCCTGCTCGAGGGCCCTGACGAGTCCCTGTTGCGGGCGGCCTACGACCACCTGAGCGGGGCGTCGGAGGTGGAGCGGTCGTGAAGGTGCTCGTGCTCAACGGCCCCAACCTCGGCCGGCTCGGCCGACGCCAGCCCGAGATCTACGGCACCACCACCCACGACGAGCTGAGCGAGATGTGCCGGGAGTGGGGCCACTCGCTGGGGCTGGACGTCGAGGTACGCCAGACCAACCACGAGGGCGAGATGCTCGACTGGCTGAACCAGGCAGCCGACGACCAGACGCCGGTCGTTCTGAACGCGGCCGCCTGGACCCACTACTCCTTCGCGCTGTTCGACGCCTGCGCGCAGCTGACGGCGCCCCTGGTCGAGCTGCACATCAGCGACCCGAAGTCACGGCCCGAGGAGTTCCGCCACCACTCCGTGGTCACGCCGTACGCCGCGAAGGAGATCGTGGGGCAGGGGATCGACGGTTATCGACAGGCGCTGGAGTTCCTCGCCGCCTCGTGAGCGTCCGTTCACCCGCCCGTAACCCGTTCCGGGTGGGGACAAGCGCCCTCCCGGCCTGCCAGACTCCGGAGCCGTGAGCGATCACGAGCAGGGTGTGCTGGGCCGCGTGGCCGGGCGGCTGACCGGGCGCGCCCTGGACATCGTCGATCCGCAGATCGTGCTGGACCACGTCGACATCGAACGCATGCTCGAACGGATCGACATCAACAAGGTGCTCGACCGCATCGACGCGAACCGGCTCCTCGACCGCGTGGACCTCGAGCGGGTGCTGGCCCGCGTCGACATGAACCAGGTGCTGGCGGGGGTCGACCTCGAGGAGCTGGTGCGGCGCTCCGGGGTCCCGGACATCGTGGCCGAGAGCACGAGCCGGATGGCCGGCTCGGCGCTCGACGTCGGCCGCCGGCAGCTGGCCGGGCTGGACACGCTCGTCGACCGGTTCGTCGACCGGATCCTGCGCCGGCCTGCCGGATCCCGCCCCGTCGGGCCACCCTTGCTGGAAGGCGACGAGCCGTGACCGCGCGGGTGGTGCGGCGCACGGTCACCGGTCACTACGCGGGGGCGGCCAGCCGGGCCGTCGCGGGCCTCGCGGACGTCGGCGCGGTGATGGGGCTCTACACGCTGGGGTACTCCGGGCTGCTGTTCCTGGACAAGACCTTCTTCGGCGACCGCTTCGACCTCAGCAAGTCAGGGGTGGTCGGCGCGGTCACGCTGGTGGTGTGGGGGTTCCTCTACTTCTACGTGTCGCTGGCCGTGGCCGGCCGGACCCTGGGCAAGGGCCTGATCGGGCTCCGGGTGCTGACGACGGACGGCGGCGTGATCACCGGACGCACCGCCTTCATCCGCACGCTCGCCCTGGCGGTGAGCTTCCTGCTCTTCTTCCTGGGTTTCCTGGGGATCCTGATCGGGCGTCGGCACCGGGCCCTGCACGACGTCATCGCCCACACCTGCGTGGTCTACGACTGGGGTGAGCGCAGCGCCCAGCTCCCCGGGCCGCTGTCGGACTTCCTGGCCCGTCACGGGGCCTGACGACTAGGACGAGACGAGGGTGCGCCGGAAGAAGGCGAGCACCTCGTCGACCCCCTTCTGCTGGCGGTGCTCCGTGAGGGTCGCGTGCTTGCGTCCGGGGAACTCGACCTTGATGAAGGCATCCCCCAGCTCCTCGGTGAGCCGCTCGAACCGCTTGCCGACCGCGAGGTCCTTGTCGTAGCGCAGCCCGAGCACCTGGCAGCCACCGGCCGCACGCTGCTTCACCGTGGCGAGGTCGGCCGGGCTCAGGTTGAGGTCGCGGGACCGCTTCGGGCTCACCGCGAACGGGGAGGAGGGCTGGGCGAGTACCGGGGCGGCGACGGCGGTGTCCACCATCATGGCCAGCGCGAAGCCGCCGGTGAAGCACATGCCGAGGGCGCCGACGCCGGGTCCGCCCAGCTCGGCGTGGAGCTCCCGCGCCAGGCTGCGCAGCCATCCGGCCAGCGGGGTGGTGACACCGGTCGCGAGCTTGGTGAACTCGTTGCTGACGCAGACGCGCGCCAGGGTCTCGATGGCGTAGGGCACGCCGTTCTTGCGCTCCGGTGTGCCGAAGAGGCTCGGCATCACGACCGTGAACCCCGCCGCGACCACCTCCTCGGCGAAGGCGATCACCTCGGGCGTCATGCCCGGGATCTCGTGGATGATCACCACGCCCGGCCCCTCGCCCTTGCGGTAGGTGGGATGGGTCGTCCCGTCGTACGTGTGCTCGCCCTCGGTCCAGGTCTCCAGCGTCATGGTCCCGGATCCTCGCAGGTCGCCCTCAGGCGAGGGTCAGGAGGCAGTCGGCGAGGACCGGGGCCTGGTCGCGGTCGGCGTCGTCAGGGGCGGCGATGGCGGCGGAGGCGACGATGCCCTGGTCGGTGCGCCAGCCGCGGACGCGGATGGTCTCGCCCGGGAAGACGACGCCGGCGAAGCGCGCACCGAAGCCACCGACGGCAGCGGTGTCGCCCTCGAGCAGCTCGTCGGTGAGGGTCCGCTGCACGATGCCCCAGGTGCACAGGCCGTGGAGGATGGGCGCCGGGAAGCCGGCACGCTCGGCGAACTCCGGATCGGCGTGCAGCGGGTTGCGGTCGCCGCAGAGCCGGTAGAGCAGCGCCTGCTGCGGGGTCACGTCGTACGACGCGTCGCAGTCGGGGTCGGTGTCGGGGATCTCCACCTTCTCCGAGGATCCGCGGTCGCCGCCCCAGCCGCCCTCGCCGCGCACGAAGATCGACGACCTCACGGTCCACAGGGGGTCACCGTCGGCGGCCACCGCCCGGCCCTCCTGCCAGATCACCGCGGCCTTGCCCTTGTCCCAGATGTCGGTGATCCGGGTGTGCAGCGTGGCCGAGCCGAATGACGGGATCGGGCCGTTCACCCGCACCGACTGGCTGCCGTGGACCACCTGGGCGAGGTCGATCTTGCACCCCGGCAGGTCGAGCGGCGGGGGATCGGTGTCGTGGAAGGTCGGCGCGACCACCCCGAACCCGGGCAGCACCTGCAGGTCGTCGTCATCAAGGGTGTAGCGCAGCTGCGCGCGGTCCAGCTGCGCCCCCGGCCGCGAACCCGCTCCGATCGCGAGGTGGTAGAGCAGCACGTCCGAGCTCTCCCACGAGAAGGTGCGGTCGGGGAGCTGGGCACCGATGGCGACGTCCGGATCGATCGGCATCAGGTGACCTCTCTGTGCGGGTCCGCTGGTCTCGACTGATCGCTCGCTGCGCTCGCTGCTCGACCGTCGGAGGAAGCGATGTCTTCCGCCGCCAGGTAGCCGAACACCAGGGCGGGGCCGATGGTCGCGCCCGGTCCCGCGTAGGTGCGGCCCATCACGGCTGCGGAGACGTTGCCCGCGGCGTAGAGGCCCGCGATCACCGAGCCGTCGGGGCGCAGCACCCGCGCCTTCTCGTCGGTCACCAGGCCGCCCTTGGTGCCGAGGTCGCCCGGCACGATCTTGACGGCGTAGAACGGCGCCTGGTCGATCACGTGCAGCGACGGGTTCGGCCTGACCGTCGGGTCGGAGTAGTACTTGTCGTAGCCGCTCTCGCCGCGGTGGAAGTCCGCGTCGACACCCGTGCGCGCGAAGCCGTTGAACCGGTCGACGGTCTCGCGCAGCGCCTCGGGCGGCACGCCGATCTCGGCGGCCAGCTTCTCCAGCGACTCGGCCTTCTTGACGGTGCCGTGCTTGTACCAGCGTCCCGGGAACGGCTGGCGCGGCGTCAGCCCCGCGAACAGGTAGCGGTTGCGGTAGCGCTGGTCGGCGATCAGCCAGGACGGCACGTGCGGGACGCCGGTCGCCTCGCCGTCGTAGATCGCGTGGGTGGCCTCGACGTACGGCAGTGCCTCGTTCATGAACCGGCGTCCGGCGCCGTTCACGATGATCGAGCCGGGCAGGTTGCGCTCGGCGAGCGCGAACCACGGCCCGCGGGGGAGCGGGATGGTCGGCCCCCACCACGCGTCGTCCATCAGCGCGGTGTCGGCGCCGACAGCCATGCCGGCGACGTGACCCGCTCCTGTGTTCGATGGCGCCCCGGTTGTCCACTCGGTGCTCGTGGGCTTCGGCTGGAAGCGCTCGCGGAGCTCGAGGTTCTTCTCGAAGCCGCCGCTGCCGAGGATCACGCCCCGCCGTGCGCGGATCGTCGCCTCGACGCCCTCCCGCAGCACGGTGACGCCCACGACCCGGCCGTCGTCGACCACGAGGTCGCGCAGCTCGGTGCCGTACGCCACGGGCACGCCGGCCTCGATCAGGCCCTGCCGCAGCCCGATGGCCAGCGCGTTGCCCATCGCGTACATCTTGCGCCCGCGCAGGCTGTTCAGGATGCGGTTCACGATCACCTTGATCATGGTGATCGGGCCCCTGATCGTGCGGGCCCCGAGGCTGATCTTGCGGAAGTCGGCCTGCGTGACGATCAGGTTCGCCGGTGCCTTGGTGTACGGCGGGTGCAGGTGGGCCAGCTCTGCGCCGAGGAACCTGGCGTCCATCGGCACCGGCTCGACGCTGCGCCCGCGCACCCGGCCCCCCGGCTGCTCGGGCAGGTAGTCGGAGTACTCCGGGACCCACGCGAACCGCACCGGCGTGTGGTCGCGCAGGAAGTCCATGACCTCCGGACCGCGGTCGATGAAGGTGTCCCGTCGGGCACGCGGCACCACCCGCCCGACGATCGACTCGAGGTACAGCTTCGAGGTCGCGGCGTCGTTCGCGTCGACTTGACCGGCCTCGCGCAGGGCGTAGTTGCCGGGGATCCAGACGCCGCCGCCGGAGCGAGCGGTCGAACCGCCGAAGTACTGGCTCTTCTCGACCAGCAGGGTGTCCAGCCCCCGGTGCGCGGCGGCCAGCGCCGCCGCCATCCCGGCCCCACCGGCGCCGACCACGACGACGTCGACCTCGGCAGGGAGAGGACGGCTCATGGCGGAAAACTGTAACAGGTTCTACTCTGGTGCCGTGACCTCCGACGACGCGATCTCGGCTGCGGTCGAGCGGCTCGCCCAGGCCCAGAGGACCCGAGTGCCGTGCGCACCCGTGCGTGACCTGATCGGCACCGACGACCTCGATGCCGCCTACGCCGTCCAGCAGGGGCTGGTCCAGGGACGCCTTTCGGGCCAGGTCGAGGTCGTGGGCCGCAAGATCGGCGCGACGTCCAAGGCGGTCCAGGACCAGCTGGGCGTCGACCAGCCCGACTTCGGCTACCTGCTGAGCGACATGGACGTCAGCTCGCACGACCCGATCTCGATGCGCACCCTCGTGCAGCCACGGGTGGAGGCAGAGGTGGCGTTCGTGCTCGCCAGCGACGTGGCGCCGTCGTCGGAGGACGACATCACCACGGAGTACGTGCGCGAGGCGGTCGAGGTCGCCCTGCCGGCGCTGGAGATCGTCGACTCGCGGATCGCCGACTGGGACATCGGGTTCACCGACACCGTCGCCGACAACGCCTCCAGCGGGCTCTACGTCGTCGGTCGCGAAGGTCGCCCCCTGACCGAGCTGGAGCCGCGCGACGTCGACATGACGCTGGCCATCAACGGCGAGGTCAGGTCGTCCGGCAACGGCGCCGCCTGCCTCGGCGATCCGCTCGAGGCCCTGCGCTGGCTCGCCGTGCAGTGCCACCGCTTCGGCGACCCGTTGCGGGCTGGGCAGGTCGTGCTGTCCGGCGCGCTCGGCCCGTTCGTGCCGTTCGCCCCGGGAGACCGGGTCGAGGCCTCCATCAGCGGGTTCGCCCCCCTTGTCGTCGAGTTCCAGGAGTAGCGAAGTGTCAGCCACCGCAGCCATCGTCGGGCCCGGCAACATCGGCACCGACCTGATGTACAAGCTGTTGCGCTCGGAGCTCATCGAGCCGCGCTGGATGATCGGCGTCGACCCGGAGAGTCCCGGCCTCGGCCGCGCCCGCGACAAGGGGCTCGAGGCCAGCCACGAGGGCGTCGACTGGCTGCTCAAGCAGGACGAGCTCCCCGACCTGATCTTCGAGGCGACCAGTGCCTACATCCACCGGGAGTACGCCCCCCGCTACGCCGAGGCAGGGATCCGCGCGGTCGACCTGACCCCCGCCGCCGTGGGGCCCGCCGTGATCCCCGCGGTGAACGGCGACGAGCACGCGGGTGCCGACAACGTCAACATGATCACTTGTGGTGGCCAGGCCACGATCCCTTTCCAGCACATTGGGATCCTAAGCTTAGAATTCCACGTGGACAAGTTGTC
>JADMIO010814494.1_pt1 | contig 66349 bp, 58 predicted proteins | sample 8958161 | NCBI WGS metagenome assembly JADMIO01 (sample SAMN16585339, study PRJNA669376) | soil metagenome | isolation source: Crop rotation soil | place: USA: Cullars Rotation, Alabama | collected 2011 | reverse complement strand
GCCGCGACTTCAAGTCACGTGAATTCCAAGCTTCGGATCCCACTGTGCTGGAAAGAGTGGCGATGGCAACCCGGCCACGGCGATCATAGGCCGAGCACGCGCGCGGCGTTGCCGGCGTAGATGTTGTCGCGATCGGCGGGCTTCAGCTTGAGCGCGTCGATGATCTCGCGCGGCCGCTCGTAGCCCATGTCGAAGCAGTAATCGCTCCCCAGCATCACGCGGTCGACACCCACGAGGTCGATCAGAAACCGCAGCAGCTGAGGCGAGTGCGTGATGGTGTCGTAATGAAATCGGCGCAGGTACTCCATGAAGGGACGCTGCGCCGCGCCTTTGGTTTCTGGACGCACCTCCTGCCCGTGCTCGAGGCGGCCCGCCAGGTACGGCACTGCCCCGCCCGCATGCGGCAGCACGATGTTGAGGCGGGGGAAGCGATCCATCACGCCGCCGAACACGAGATGGGTCACCGCAATGCCGGTGTCGTAAGGGTTGCCGAGCGTGTTCGCCATGTAGAAGCGCGCGAGACGATTGGCGCCCATCGCGGCGGCCGCCTGATCCGGATGCAGCAGGATCGGCAGGTTCATCGCCTCGCACTTCGCGTAGATCGGAAGGAGCGAAGGATCGGAAAGCTCCTTGCCCGCAAAGCTGGTCGGCATGTACGCGCCGCGAATGGCGCGTGAACCCGCCAGGCGATCCAGCTCCTTCACGGCGAGATCCGGCGCCTGGAGAGGCAACGTCGCGCAGCCGACGAATCGATCCGGGTGCGCCGTGTGCGCCTCGATCATCGAATCGTTGACCAGCCGCGCCAGCGCCGCGCCCCGTTCCGGCGCCGCCCAGTACACGAACGGCGTCGTCAGCGACAGCGCATGCAGCGTCACGCCCTGTGCGTTCATCCGCTGAAGGCGCTTCTCCAGATCCCAATAGGTGACGTCGATGGGAATGCGGCCGCCGCCAATCACGAAGATCGGCGCATTGGGGTTGGAGAGATCGAAGGATACTCCCGGAGGGCCGCCCTCGTCGTTGATCGACGTGATGAACCGTTCAGGAAAGTAATGCGCGTGAACGTCGATGGCCCGCTGTCCCGCGGGCCTGCCCTGCGCCACGGCACCGCCCGGCGCCGCGGTAAAGGCGCCAAGCGCGCAGCATCCGGTGAGAAACCCCCGCCGCGTGACGGCGTTCATCGCGTGTCTCGCCGATCGCGCTCCGCCTCGAGATACGCCTGGCACTCGTACTCGAGCAGTTGCGCGTTGTTCTCGATGCGGCGATAGAACGGCATGCTGATCTTCCAGGGCCTGGCGAACACCTTCGGATCCTCGATCGTCGCCTCGTACATGAGGTGATCGGGACCGGTTCTCGTATAGCGCTCGACGATGTGCAGGGTGTCGCTTGCGTAGTTGCCCGATCGGTCGAACCACGTCTCGTCCTGGAAATTCGTCACGTCGACGACCAGCGTCTCTCCCTCCCACCGAGCCCGCGAGTCACCGAGGAACCAGCGGGCACCCTTGGGGTGCTGACCCGAGAGGCGCAGGCTGCGCACCGAGTGCACATACTCCGAGATGATGTTCAACTGGCCTTTCGTCTGCACGATCTGAAACGGGTACGGCAGATACATCGTGCGCGGCGTCCCCACCATGTAGCACTTCGTCTCGGGATCCTCCGTGAAACGGCGCCGATAATTCTCCTGCCGGTGCGCGAAGGCGGTTGGCAGGTACGGGATCTCATTGCCCTCGACGACAGTCTGACCGGCAGGGATGCCGAGCTGGGCGGAGTGATCCTGGATGTTCCAGTTGGCGGTGTTCACCGCCTGCCAGATCCCCTGCAGGTCTGGCTGCCCATCAACCGTGCGCGGCGCCTTGTAGGCGGCGGCTCCGGTTTGGGCGTTTGCTGATCCGCCGACAAGAAGAATGAGCGCGATCAGGCACAGGCACGCGCGCGTCATGGCTTCTGATCCGTCGGCGTGCCGGCAAACAGCGTTCGACCGTCTGGCAGCTTCACGTCGAGCGAGCTGATCCGAAGTGCCTTGTCGCGCGAGGGATACCCGTTGACGGTGACCACGGCGCCATTCGGCAAATCTTCACGCGCCCAGCCGCGGCGATAGAGTTGATTGGGCGTCGCGAACTCGATCGCCCAGTTCTGGATCTGACCTTTGTCGTCCTTCACGTTGATGTAGAGCCAGGCGTGAGGGTTCGTCCATTTCATCTCGGTGATCGTGCCCGTGAGGGTGACCGTCCGATCGGTGTCGAATTCGGCCGTGAGCGAATGATGCGCGACCGCAGGCATCACCCAGGCGAGAACGCCTGCCACCGCCAGAGCTGACAACCGGCCACTGACAACCGACAACCGTTTCATTTCGATCGGCTCCGTTCGTAGGCATCCTTCGCGATTTGCGCGTCCCTGGACGAGAAACCCGGATAGTTGCGGTATCCGATGTTTCGAAGGTGCTCCGAGTTGGCCTCGCCTTCGTAACACGACTCCTCCCACAGCTCGTAGCCGGCACGCGTGTTCCGGTGCAGCGCAAAGGCCATCGTGAACGGCCGCGTATAGACCAGCGGATCGTTCATCGTCACCTCGTACAGGATGGTGTTCGCCTCGAACATCGTGAACCGCTCGGTCACGACGGCCGCATCCGTGTAGAAATGGCCCACCTGATCGAGCCTGGGCATCCCGTTCTGGTTCGTAGTCTCGACAATCAGCGTGTCGCCCTCGAAGTGGCCGCGCGAGTCGCCCTGCCACAGCAGGATGTCCTTCCCGACGTGCGGGCTGGCATCGAGCTTGACGATACGGACGGCGTTGGTTTCCTCGGAGAGAAAAACGATGTGCGTGGGCGTCTGCAGGAACTGATATGAGCCCATGTACAAGTGACGAGGCACACCCGACTGGAAACACTGTGCGTTCTGGTCGATGTAGCGCGCCTTGTTCTCGAGGCGCTTCACTTCGGCCCACGGCTGGATCGGCACCTTGCCGTCGGCAGGGTCGATGATCACGCTCGGACCGCCGCCATCGTCGGGAAGCTTCGGATGCGCCTCGAGATTCTCATGCGCCGCCTGCGAGCCACCCCAGGCGCCCGAGAAGTCGGGCTTGCCGTCGGCGGTGCGGGGTGGCTTGAAACTCTTGGCGTGCTCCAGCCCGCACGCATGAACCGCGGTGGGGTTGTTGTTCGGACAAACTGACTCAGGTGTTCGCGGCAGATCCGGAATGGGCAACGTGCTGACGTCGGTCGTCTGAGCCCGGATCGCCCCCGGCACGATCAGTCCAATAGCAAACAAAAGAGCCGCAAATCGCGTGTACACGGCGAGAAGATATCACACGGCCCGAAGCCATGTCCGGCCTGCGATCCACGTCTGGAGGCCTGGGGATCCATGTCCCGGAGGCGTGATGATCCAATATCCGGAGGGGAGGGGATCCATGTTCCGGAGGCGTGGGGATCCATGTTCCGGAGGCGTGGGGATCCATGTTCCGGAGGCCTGAAGGCCTCCTCTACTGCGGCGGGAGAACGGGTAGCCGGGAGAACGGATAGCCGGAGGCCTGAAGGCCTCCTCTACTGCGGCGGGAGAACGGGTAGGCGGGAGAACGGGTAGCCGGGAGTAACGGGTAGCCGGAGGCCTTTAGGCCTCCGGACCGTACGCCACCGGACCTCAGGCCTCCGGAGGCCACATACCAGGAGGACCAGAGAACGGGTACTCATCAACGGACTGTGCGAGCCCAGCCCTGACCGGATTCGCGAGGATGTACCGCGCGTGCTCCTCAGTGCTCTGGTCCGATCGCAGAACGTGATCGAAGAATCCGACTTGCCACAGGCGCTGTCCATGTTGCTTCGAGTACTCGAAGCCGGTCACCTGTTTCCACGACTTTATGAACCCTTGAAGGTCGGCCTCATCCGACTGGCCCTCGACGAGCAGATGTACGTGATCAGGCATGATGCAGTACGCAAGAATCTCAAACTTTTCGGCGTCCGCAGTACGCTGAATCTGCTGCAGGACGGGATTGACGGTCTCGGCGTCCACAAAGATCGAACGGCGATCATGGACACAGATCGTTAGCGAATACCGATATCTGCCTTTGTAATCGAACCCAGGAATGCGCGGACCGCCGTCAGGCACGCGAGTCCACGCTGCAATGGTGGTTCCTTCAAACCGCTGGCCGGAGGCCTGAAGGCCTCCTCTACCGACTACCGACTACCGACCACCGACTACCGACTACCGCCTACCGACCACCGACTACCGCCTACCGCCTACCGCCTACCGACTACCGACTACCGACTACCGCCTACCGACTACCGACCACCGACTACCGCCTACCGCCTGGGTTCGGTCCGTGCGGTCTTCGGCACGTGGCCACGCTTGTACACCATGAAGGTGCGGAGGAATTCGATGACGATGGTGCCGTCCTGCTTGAAGCCGGTGGTCCGCACGCGGACGATGCCGACGTTCGGACGTGATTTGGATTCGCGCGTCTCCAGCACCTCGCTGCGCGAGTAGACGGTATCGCCCTCGAAGAGCGGATTCGGCAGGCGGACTTCGTCCCAGCCGAGGTTGGCCATCACGTTCAGGGAGAGATCGATGACCGATTGCCCGGTGACCAGTGCGAGCGTGAACGTCGAGTCGACCAGCGGTCGCCCGAATTCGGTTTGCGCCGCATAGGCGTGATCGAAGTGGATGGGATTGGTGTTCTGCGTGAGCAGCGTGAACCAACTGTTGTCCACCGTCAGCACCGTGCGTCCGAGCGGATGCACGTAGATGTCGCCGACCTCGAAGTCTTCGTAAACCCTGCCGGTCCACCCTTCTTTCACCGCCATCGCATGCTCCATCGGAGGCCTGAAGGCCTCCTCTACTGAACCCGAGATCCACCGGAGGCCTGAAGGCCTCCTCTACCTAGATGATGCCGTCCCGTCGCCAGCTCGCAACGGTTGCCGCGTCGAACCCCAGCTCGCCGAGCACTGATGCCGAATGCTCGCCGAGCGCGGGCACCGGACCCATCGTGACCGCTTCCCCCTCGATATTGAACGGCGGCAGCAAGGCGTGCAGCGGTCCGGCCGGCGAATCGATCACTGTCCAGCGCTCCCTCGCTTGCAACTGTGGATGGTCGAGAAACTCGGCCACGCTGTTCATGCGCGCGTTGGCAATGCCAGCAGCGTCGAGGCGTGCGACGATCTCGTCGGCGCTGCCCCGCGAGAACGACGTCGTGATGATCGCTTCGAGCGCGTCGCGGTTCTGCACCCTCAGAGGGTTGGTCTTGAAGAGCGGCGCGTCGGCAAGCCCGGGTTGCTCGAGCACCTGCTCGCAGAAGCGCTCCCACTCACGCTGATTCTGGATGGCCAGGTACACGGTCTTGCCATCGCCGGCGGCGAACGGGCCATACGGCGCGATGATCGGATGGCGCGCTCCAGTACGCCCAGGCGGCGCGCCGGCGTACTCGGTGTAGACCGCAGGAAAACTCATCCACTCGGCAAGCGAATCAAATAGCGAGACGTCCAGTGTTGCACCCTCGCCCGTTCGGGCACGGCGCACCAGTGCCGCGAGGATCCCCGAGAGCGCGTACATGCCGGCCGAAATATCGGCCACTGAGATGCCGACCCGCGCCGGTGCATCTGGCGTCCCTGTCACCGACACGAGCCCGGTTTCACTCTGCACCAGCAGGTCGTACGCCTTCTTGTCGCGATAGGGCCCGGAGGTGCCGTATCCGGACACCTCGCAGATCACCAGCGCCGGGTGTGCGTCGCGAAGCGCGGCCGATCCGAAGCCCAGACGGGCCATCGCGCCTGGCGCAATGTTGTGGATGAAGACATCGGCTCGCGCAAGGAGCCGCCTGAAGGCCTCGGCCCCCTCGCCGCGTTTGAGATCGAGGGTGACCGACTCTTTCGAGCGATTGAGCCAGACGAAATGGGCAGACAGCCCCTTGACCACCGCGTCGTAATCGCGCGCGAAGTCACCCGAGCCCGGCCGCTCAATCTTGATGACGCGCGCGCCGAGGTCGGCAAGCTGACGCGTGGCGAACGGCGCCGCGACCGCCTGCTCCACCGACACGACCGTGATTCCTGTGAGAGGCAACATGCAGTCCCGTAGGGCGGGTCCTTGTGGACCCGCCTATGCGGACTCGATGATCCGCTTCCGCTCGAGCACCGTACGCGCCATCCGGATGCTGGCCATGTCGATCATCTGCCCGCCGTGGCCCGCAGCGCCCTGCCCGCCTGCAACGGCCGCGTCATACGCCTGCACGACCGCCGCGGCCCTGGCCACCTCGTCGTCTGAGGGCGCGAAGACTGCGTTGGCCATGGCAAGCTGCCCCGGATGAATGCACTGCTTGCCGTCGAACCCCATCGCACGCGCGATGCGGCACGAACGCTCGAAGCCGGCGGCGTCCTTGTAGCTCGCGTACGGACCGTCCATGCAGCGAAGCCCGTTCGCGCGCGCCGAGGCCACCACGGTGTGCATCACCGCGTGCCAGCGGTGCCCGGGGTACAGCGCATCGTGCTCGTCGAATTCACCAACGCCTGACGAGGGCATCTGCATCGAGGCGGAGTAATCGCCTGGCCCGAAGATCAGCGCGTCGAGTCGAGGGGACGCACTCGCGATCTCGCGCGCATACAGAAAGCCGCGCGCGTTCTCGATCTGCGCCTCGATGCCGATGCGGCGCGACCAGCCGCGGTGCGCCTCGATCTGCGACAGCAGCGTATCGATGACCATCACATCGGACGCGGAGGTTACCTTGGGCACCATGACGAGATCGAGACGATCGCCGGCCGCTTCCACAACGTCAACCAGATCGCGATAGGTAAACGGGGTGTCGAGCGCGTTCACGCGCACCATCCTGACGCGCCGGCCGAAATCGAGCTGCTGCAGCGCCTGAATGACATTCGCGCGCCCCGCCGCTTTCCCGTCGGCCGCGACCGAGTCCTCGAGATCGAGGCACACCGCATCGGCGGCGCTGCGTGAGGCTTTGTGAATCATCTCCGGCCGGGACGCCGGCACGAAGAGCATGGTCCTGGTCATGTCAAAGGTCATAGGTCATAGGTCAAAGGTCATAGGTCAAAGGTCAAAGGTCAAAGGTCAAAGGTCAAGGGTCAAAGGTACTTTGCTATTTTGGGCGGGCGGCGGCCAGCGCGACGTCTGCCTTGCTCCACGCCTTGCTCAGCCTGGCCTTGACCTCGGCGGCATCGTTGGCGCGGCCCTGCCGTTCGAGGCTGACCTGCAGACCCGAGAGCGCCCAGCCGTTGTCGGGAAACTTTCTGAGGTCTTCGCGAAACGCCTTTTCCGCGTCGGCGTTGCGCCCGACTTCGAGCAGAGCCGCGCCCTGCAGCTCGCGAACAGGCACCGGCCAGTCCGGGGGTTCCATGTAGGTCAGCCCGTCTTCCGCCGCAACTGCAGACGCAAAGAGCCGAGCGACGTCCGCGCCCCGGCGCTGCTTCACCGCAATCTCGCCCGCGAGTACGTCGTGGGCGATGGCGACGATGCCCGAGGCCGAGTTGACGCTGGAAATGACCAGCGACTTCAAGGACGGGTCGTCCCTGACTGCGGCAACCGCCGCCAGTTCCTTGTTCGCATCGGCAAGCTGGTTGCCGGCGGCGAGCGCAAGACCACGGGCGGTGTGCCAGATCGCCTGCATGTACGGCAGATCGGCGGGCGGCGCCGGCTCGGCGAGCACGTCCTTCCAGAGCCGAAAGCGGATCTTGGTGAACAGGGGCGTCAGGTGCATGTGCTGCACCATCGCGCCCATCGAGGGGTCGTGCAGCATCTCTGCCGGCATGCGGGCGCGAACCTCGTCCGAGGCTTTGAGCGCGTCGGCGCGGCGGCCCTCCATCGAGGCGGAGGTGACAAAGAAATGGAAATTGTGCGGATAGTAGCCGACCTGGTAGGTCATGTTGCCGGGCGCGGCATCGCCGGCGAAGTACGCGTCATCGGCCTTGATCGCGCTCTCGTTGGCCGCAGAGGCCGCGTCGTACCGCCCGGTGCGCAGGTACACGTGCGCGGGCATGTGAACCAGGTGTCCGGCACCCGGAACCAGCGCAGGAAGCCTGTCCGCGTATTTCAGCGCCCGGTCCGGATGCGGAGACGCCTCGACGGCGTGAATGTAGAGGTGTATCGCCCCGAGATGATCGGGTTTCCGCGACAAGACCGATTCGAGCGCGGCGAGCACTTCGCTCGTGAACTCACGGGGCGCACCGTCATGGGTCCAGTAATTCCACGGCGAGGTATCCATCAACGACTGTGCAAAAAGCGTGGCGGCATCGAGGTCATCCGGGAACTTCTTCGCGACTGCGCGCATCGCGTCGGCGTACGCGCGGTCGAGCGGCGCGCGTTCAGCGGCGGGATCGGCCGCATACCTTTGTGCCAAGGCGTCGATGTAGGCACGCTCGCGCTCGGTCGCCGACGCCGCGGACGCACGCGCCTGCCCAATGGCCTGATACGCCTCTTTGGCGGCATCGGGCGTGATTGGCGCATTGATGTTGGGGCCAAGCGCAAAGGCGACGCCCCACTGGCACATCGCGCACCCGGGATCGAGCGCAATCGCCTGACGGAACGCGCGTATGGCCTCGCCGTGGTTGAACGCGTACGACAGCGTAAAGCCCTGGTTGAAATATTTCTGTGCCTCAGGCGAGGACGTCGTGACCGGAAACTGATAGTCGCCAAGATTGTTGTAGAGCGGCACCTTCGGCACGCGCGCCCCGGAGGACGAGGATGACGAACACGCGGCTGCGCCGGCGAGCGCGCAACCCGCTGCCACCATCATTGTCGTGAGTCTTCGCGGCACGATCGAAGCCCTCCCTCGAAGGCGAGGTGAAAGATTAGTGCGGGCCTTCCGGAGTGTCCAGTTGACAGCGCGATTCTGACGTGTTATTTATATAACACTTGTGTTAGATACATAGCATATGGCCAGGTCACTCCACCACCTCCTGACCCGTCGCGAACGCCAGATCATGGACATCCTCTTTCGCCGCGGCCGCGCCACGGCCAGCGAGGTGATGGCCGATCTCTCGGGCGACCCCAGCTACTCCACCGTGCGGACGCAGCTCCGCGTTCTCGAGGAGAAGGGACACGTCCGGCACGACGAAGAGGGGTTGCGCTATGTCTACATCCCCGTCGTCGCCCGCCACACGGCGCGAAAGTCAGCCCTGAAACACCTGCTCGACACCTTTTTTGATGGGTCCACTGAGAAAGCGGTTGCCGCGCTTCTCGGTGGTGAAGCGACGCGCCTGTCAGACGAAGAGTTCGAAAGGCTCGCCGATCTCATCGCCAAGGCCAGAAAGGAAGGCTCTCAGTGAGTGCACTGGTGCAAAGCACGGTCACCGTGTCGCTCGTGGTCCTCTGCGCACTCGCGGTTGCCGCATCGATGCGAAGGCGGCCTGCGGCGTTTCGCCATTGGCTGATTGCGGCGGCGATGATGTGCGCGCTCGTGTCGCCTCTGCTCGAAACGATCGCGCCTGCCTGGCATCTGCCCCACCCGTCTGTGGCAGCGATCGACGAGCAGTTGACGTTCCGCGCACGAGTGCCGGCGCCCATTCCCGGCACGACGTCGAACACCTCGATGGCCACACCACCGGTCAACACCGCGCGTCCCGTCGTCCTGCTGTGGATCGCGGGGGCGACGATCAGTTTTACCCTCCTGTTGTTCGCCATGCTGCGGCTCCGCCTCATTGCCTTGCGCGCACGTCCTGTCACGGGCGGGCGATGGATTGAACTTCTGGAACCGGAGGCTCGCAAGCACGGGCTGCGGCGCCGCGTGCTGCTGCTGCAGAGCGAACACCCGACGCTGCTCGTCACGTGGGGACTCGTCACACCGAAGATCCTGCTGCCCGCCGCCGCCTCGGCGTGGCCCGACGATCGCATCCGGGTCGTGCTCAGCCACGAGCTCGCCCACGTCGCCCGGTGGGACTGGGCCTCACAGATGCTCGGCGAGCTGCTGCGGTCCATTTACTGGTTCAACCCGCTGCTCTGGCTCGCCTGCCGGCAACTGCGTCGTGAGTGTGAGCACGCATGCGACGACGCGGTCTTGAACGCCGGGCTCGACAGCGCCGACTACGCCACCCATCTGCTGGATCTTGCACGCACGCTGAGAAGTCACAGTCGATGGTTCCCTGTTCCCGCCATGGCCAGCCCGTCCAGTCTCGAGAGGAGAATTCGCGTCATGCTGCAACGCCGCCACAATCGAGAAGCCATCACCCGCGCCACCCGGCTCGGCACGCTCGTCACGCTCTTTGCCATCACCGTCCTCATCGCCGGAGCGTCGGCGCAGACTTTCGCGACCGTCTCCGGCTCCATCGTCGACTCGCAGGGAGCATTCCTCAAGGATGCGCGCCTCGTGCTCTCGAACGTCCAGACCAGGGCCAAGTACGAGGTTCGCAGCAGTCCCACCGGACAGTTCGAGTTTCTGGGCGTGACGCCCGGTGACTACGTGCTCGAAGCTGTGGCACCCGGTTTCAAATCGTCTCAACAGAACTTCTCGCTTGTTGGAGGGAACACCCGCCGTGACATTCGCATGTCGGTCGGCACGCTCGAGGAGACGATCACGGTGACCGGCCCCGGCAAGACGCCATCCGCGGAGGACATCTTCAAGAGTGAGCTGTTCAGCAAGAACGCGCGGCTCAAGTTTCAACAGACGGTCGCGGAATGTCAGGTGTCGGGCTCGCCTGCCGGGCCAGCCATTGGCGGACAGATCCGTCCGCCGCGGAAGATTCGTGACGTACGGCCTCGCTATCCCGAGAGCGCGCGCAGTGCAGGGATTGGCGGCACGGCAAAGCTCGTGGCGGTGATCGGCCCAGAGGGCACCGTGACACAGGTGCAATCGGTCGATCAGGCGGTGCACCCTGACCTCGTGGACGCCGCCATCGAAGCCGTCAAGCAGTGGGAGTTCGACGGCACGCTCCTGAACTGCGTGCCGATTGAGGTCGAGATGACCGTGTCGGTCGGTTTCACGCCAGGGCCCTGATCTCTCCCAGAGCCGCTCAGCCCCAGTTGGCGTCTAATGGAGGCATGACGGCACAACGCCTGCTGACGCTCGCAGCGGCTGCACTGCTGACTGCGAGCCTCACCGCATCCGCGCAAGACCAGCAGATCTTTCAGGGCGGCGGCCCGCCGGGACCGCCGCAACGATTTCCTCCCCGCGACGGCCGTGGATCGGCGCAGACCGGTACGTCCGTGATCCGCGGCCGCGTCTTCGCCGCCGATACGAAGCGGCCGTTGCGCCGCGCGCGGATCACGGTGAATGCGCCGGAGCTTGGCGGCGAGCCGCGTATGACCAGCACCAACGCTGACGGCCGCTACGAGATCAAGGATCTCCCGGCCGGGCGATACAACGTGGCGGTCAACCGGAGCGGTTACCTTCGCCTCACCTACGGACAGCGCAGGCCATTCGAGCAGGGCAAGCCGCTCCAGGTGGCCGACAAGAGCGTCGCCGACAACATCGACTTCATGCTGCCGCGCATGAGCGTCATCACGGGGCGTATCGTGGACGAAACCGGCGAGGCGATCTCCGGTGTCCGCGTCATGGCCATGCGGAGCGTCTATTTCGAGGGGCAGCGCCGCCTGGTCCCGGTCGGCGGCGCCGCGCCGGCGATGACCGACGATGCAGGGCAGTACCGGATTCTGGGTCTGTCGCCGGGTTCGTACTTCGTGATGTCGGACATCCGTGAAACGTGGACGGCCACCGAAAACGGCGTCGAGCACACGCTCGGCTACGCGCCGACGTATTTTCCGGGCACGACGAGCGTCACCGAAGCACGCCGCGTCACGGTTGGAGTCGCGGAGGAGGCCACCAACAACGACTTTCCGCTCGTCCCTGGCCGCGCGGCCAATGTGTCGGGCATGGCCACCGACTCACAGGGCCGCCCGCTCGCGGGGCGGCAGGTGGCGGTCGTGCAGGAGATGCGAGGCCCCGGCTTTGGGATGTTCATGATTGGTGGACCGGGCGCGACCGTCGCTCCGGACGGCAGCTTCAGGATCAGGACCCTCGCACCAGGGGAGTACAAACTGCAAGTACGGACGTCACTCGACATCAATGGCACGAGCGTGCAGGAAAGTGCCGCGGTGCCTATCGTGATTGACGGGATCGATCTCGACAACGTGGTGCTTGCCACCTCGAGCGGGTGGTCGGTCAGCGGTCAGATCATTACCGATGGGGGCACGGCGCCCATGGCCACCGCTTCGCGCTTCCGGATTACTCCCCGTCCCATCAATGGCAACCAGGCGCTGCCCGGCGGCGGTCCTCCAGGTCCCATGGGGCCCAACGCCGACAGCGTGCGCAATGACTTTTCGTTCATGGTCTCGGGCATCATCGGTCCGGCGCGTCTTCGAGCCACGGTGCCCGACGGCTGGATTGTGAAAGCGATCATGCAGGACGGCCGGGACGTCACCGACACGGTATTCGATCCGAGAAACGGTGACACGGTCACCGGCCTGCAGATCGTCGTCAGCGATCGCGTCAACACGGTGTCGGGCCAGGTGACCGACGACAAGGGCACACCCATCGCCGATGGCACGGTCATCGTCTTCTCGTCCGACTCGAGCCAATGGTCCGAGGATTCGCGGTTCGTCCAGGCCGCGCGGCCCGATCAGGAGGGCAAGTATCAAATCCGCGGCCTCCCTCCAGGTGAGTACCTCGCGGCGGCGATGGACTATGTCGAAGACGGAATGTGGAATGATCCTGAGTACCTCGAATCGATTCGGGGTCTCGCCCAGCGTTTCGCCCTTGGCGAGTCTGATTCTCACGCGCTGATGCTCAAGCTGCTCGCCCCTCAATGACGGTCGCCGAGATTCCCACTCCCGCGCTGCTCGTGGACGTGGCGGCGCTCGACCGGAACATCGCGACCATGGCGCGCTTTTTCGCCGAGGGCGAGTGCCGCCTGCGGCCGCACTTCAAGGCGCACAAGACGCCTGCTATCGCGAAACGTCAGCTCGCCGCCGGCTCCTGCACGGGGTTGACGTGCGCCACGGTGTCGGAAGCCGAGATCGCATCCGCATTCTGCGACGACATCCTGATCGCCAACGAAGTCATTGGCGCCGACAAGTGCGCTCGCGTCGCGGTATTACCCGGCAGCATCACCATTGCCGTTGATTCAGAAGAAGGGCTGAGGCAAATTGCGGCTGCAGTTGTGGCGGCCCGTAAAGGGCCGCCCCACATCGGGAATGAGAATCGGGCCATCGGAATCCTTGTCGATCTCAATGTCGGCCAGGGGCGCTGCGGGGTCTCACCGGGCGATGCCGCGCTGGCGCTTGCCAGGCAGGTTGCGGCCACCAACGGGGTACGTCTGCGCGGCGTGATGGGGTACGAAGGCCACCTTCAGCCGATCGTAGAGCGCGCCGAGCGGCAGCAGAAGGCGTGCGCAGCGATGAACGACCTGGTCGGAACTGCGCGCCTGCTGCGAGACGCCGGGCTGCCCTGCGAGATCGTGTCCGGCGGCGGAACCGGCACGTTCGACATCAGCGGACGCGTGCCGGGCGTTACCGAAATCCAGGCTGGATCGTACGTGTTGATGGACACCGACTACGCTCGCCTCGGCCTTCCCTTCGAGCACGCCTTTTCCGTGCTGGGAACGGTGGTCAGCAGACCCGGCGCTGGGTATTGCGTGGCCGATTGCGGTCACAAGTCCACGACGAAGGACCATGGCCTTCCATCGGTGAAGGGGATCCCTGGTGCGTCCGTGACGATGCTCAATGACGAGCATGTCGTGATCGCGCTGCCGCCCGGCAACCAGATCGGGATCGGCGATCGTATTGAGCTCTGGCCCTCACATACCGACCCCACCGTCAACCTGCACGATGCGTTCTATGCGATCCAGAACGGCCAGGTGATGGATGTGTGGCCCATCGCGGCGCGTGGGTATCAGAAGCGCTGAACGAGCGAGAGCGTGAACCGCTCCATGCTCACGCTGCGACTGCGCCACTGGCGCTCGTAGGTGGCGGCCACCGACGTCAGGCTTGGAAGATCCAACCGCAGGCCCGCCGAGCCGGTGTCGGCGCGAAACTTGCCGATGCGATCGGGCGAGAGCGCGTCAAAGCTGTCAATGCCTTTCGAGTAGCCACCACTCACCCAGAGCCGCTGCCACGGACGATACGAGACGCGCGCAAACCCTGAGTGGTTGTCCTCCTGCGGCACGTCGCCCGTGTACTCGGTTCTGGTGAAGTAGTAGCGGGTCGTCAGCGAGAACCAGTCGGCCGGCCAGAAGGCGACGCCGGGTGAGGCGACGAGCACCTTCGCGGTCGAGAATTCGACGTACTGCGCGCCTGCGATCGGCTGAACGCGCCCGCGTGCGTAACTGACTTCCGCATTCGCGTCGATTCCCGGAAGGACGGTCGTGTCACGGCCGCCAAGCGCTGAGACTGTCAGCGTCGCTTGGGGCGACACCCGCCACTCGACGCCTCCGCCTGCACGCTCTTCTTTCGCCGAGAACTTGTCCTGGGCCTGGCCGCGACCGAAGATGCGCAGGCGATCGTGCAACCGAAGATTGACGGTCAGATCGGTATTCCGCGCCTCGGTGCCCGAGTCGGCGAATTGCTCGACGAAGCTGTGGCTTTCCACGCGATGCCCACGCGCCGACCGAATCTGTTCCCGAATGAGCCGGTTGTCCGGCGTGGGCGCCACGGCCACCGCGCGATCGGCGTACTCCTGGGCCCTGGAAAAACGCGCGAGCCGTTGATTCGCCCGCGCGAGCGCCGAGAGGACGTCGGCATTGTCAGGCGTGCGCCGCTCGGCCGCGCCGAGCACATCGAGCGCGTCAGCGGCCCGGCCCGTGTTGACCAGCGTGTTGCCCAGGCCCACCATCGCGTCGAGCTGCTCGGGGCTTTCGCGCAGCACGCGCCGATATTCTTCTTCAGCCTGCGCCGTTTGCCCCATCCACCCGTGCAGCCGCGCGAGCCAGACGCGCGCCTCGTAGTTGGCAGGGGTCGCAGCCACGATCTTGCTGAACGCGTCAACAGCGCGCTGATACTCGCCGATTGTGGCGAGCGCAATCGCCTCAGCCTCGGTCGGCACTGGCGCAGGCGCCGCGGGAGGCGCCGCCTGGCCGGCGAGCGCGGCCATCAGCAGCAGGATCGTCATCGTCATCGCGGCAGCAGCCTCGACAGAAGCGCAGGATAGCGCGAAAATTTAGAGGAACAAATAGCAGCCGATGGCTCCCACCACGGTCATCGAGAGCCCCCACGCGAGCAATCTGTTGTACGTCTTCTTGACTTCTGCCGGATCCGAGATGCCCGCCACGCACAGGGCGCCAGTGGTGGAGAGCGGCGACATGTCCACCAGATGGGCGCCAATATTCATCGACGCGGCGATCGACAGCGGATCGCCGCCCCCGAGCCGCATCACGAGGCCCGGCACTGTCGGCAGGAATGCCGGCAGCACGACGCCGGAGGTGCTGCTGTACACCGAGATCAGGCCGGTGACAAAGGCGATCATCCCGGTCAGTGTGTTGCGGGTGGCGGCGCGCGCAAGCAACGTGCTGAAGAGGTCGAGACCGCCCGTCTTCTCCAGCAGGCCGACGAGCACGGTGACGCCGGTCACCATCACGATCGGCTTCCAGGGCACCTTGCGTATGGCGTCATCGTGATCGGCGACGCGAAGCGCCGGCAGCACCACGGCGCCGGCAAACGCCGCCATCCCGATGTTGGCATTGGCAAACAGCACGGCGGCCATCACGGACAGAATCACGCCGATGGTGATCCAGTTGCGGCGCTCCAACACGATTGGCGCGGACGCGGCAGCCATGTCGCCGGCGTACTCACGCCTGAACAGGCCGATGCCGCCGAGCAGCAGATAACCGCCGAAGCCGACCGCGGCGTGCGCGACGAGGTTCGTCCAGTAGTTCCAGAACTCATGGCCGCCCAGTCCGATCTTCATCATCAGGCCGTTGACGATGATGCCGGTCGGCGCAAAGGGTGAGAGGGCCGCGGCCTGCGCCCCGTTGCCCACCATGATCGCCATCAGAAACGTGGGAATGCCGGCACGCGCGGCAACGGCCATGGCCATGGGTGCAAGCATCGCTGCCGTGGCGACGTTGCCCGGACCGAGCGAGCCAATCCCGCACGCCAGGACGAAGAACATCATCGGGATCAGCCCGACGTTGCCGCGGCAGATACGCACCGCGGCATGCGCCACTTTTTCGAGCGTCCCGTTGAGTTGTGCCTGTGTGAACAGCAACGTCACGCCGACCAGCGTGAGAAAGAGCTGAATCGGAAACGTCCCGAGCACATCGTCGAGACGCATGCCCGCGAGGTAGACGCCGACGATCCAGGCGGCGGCGAGCGCAAGCACGCCGACGTTGAGCTCGCTCGTGCAGCTCACGATGAGGACGATGACGAGCGCGATGAGTGAAATCCAGGCGAGGCTCATATGAGTGACCGCAGAAACACGGCGGGATGCACCGCCTGGACACCAGTGAACTCCAATACCTGGTGACGGCACGACGTGCCCGCGGCCACCACGACCGCGCCAGGCCCTTTTCCACGCACGGCCGGAAAGAGCTTGCGCTCGCCAATCGCGCGCGAGACGTCGAAATGTCCGGCCATGTACCCGAAGGATCCGGCCATCCCGCAGCAGCCCGCGTCGAGATCGACCACCTCGGCGCCCGGAATACGGGAGAGCAGCGCCTTGACCGGCGTCACCGCCCCCATCGCTTTCTGGTGACAGTGGCCATGCAGGAGCACTGCCCCGCCCCGCGGCTTGAGCGCCAGTCGATCGCCAACGCTTTCGAGAAACTCCTCGACGAGCATGCACGACCGTGCAACTTCCTCTGCGTGCGCTCTGGCCTCACCGCGGAGGAGCGACGGCACGTCTTCCCGGACAGCCGAGAGGCAGCTCGGCTCGCAGAAGAGCACCTTCCGCCCGGCCGCGGCGTGCGCATGAAGCGCGCGCGTCGTCTCGGCCGCCATCGTTTGGGCGCGACCAAGCAGGCCTTTCGAGATCTGCGGACGCCCGCAGCATCCATGCCTGGCCAGGCCAACGCGCACACCCGCGGCCTTCAGCACATCGAGCGCGGCCAGCCCGATCGCGGGTTCGTAATAATTCGTGAACGTATCGTTGAACAGCACGGCCGTGCACTGGTCGTCTGCCTGCGGCGCCATCTCCGACAGCGTGCGGCGCTCGAAGGTGGGGAGCGTGCGCCGGGCATCGAGCCCCGCCACCGACTCGGCGACACGGCGGACGATCCCCGACCGCATCATCCAGTTCGAGAGGGGCGCCGTGCGGCTTCCCCATTCGGCGAGGGCGCGCGCGTTGCCGAGCATCCGCGCCGAGAGCGGTGTCCCGTGGCGGCGATAGTAGTCCGCGAGAAACTCGCTCTTGAACCGCGCCATGTCCACGCCCACGGGGCACTCCACCTTGCACGCCCGGCATTCGAGGCACAGATCGAGCACCTCGTGGACGCCTTCGTCGCCGAGTCCCGCTTCAGCAAGCCGGCCCGTCATCGCGAGCCTCAGGACGTTGGCGCGACCGCGCGTCGAGTGCTTCTCCTCTCGCGTAGCCATGTACGACGGGCACATCGTCCCTTCGAGCTTCTTGCGGCACACGCCGAGCCCACTGCACATCTCCACCGCACCACCCATTCCGCCGTACTCCGCATAGTCGAAAAACGTCACGGGAGAGGGTGTCGTGTACCCGGCGCCGTACCGGAGGTTCGCGGTCATCGGACCTGCATCGGTGATCTTGCCGGGGTTCAGGATGCCATCCGGGTCGAACGTCCGCTTGATCGATCGAAACGCCTGATAGAGCGCGGGGCCGAACATCTGCTCCATGAACGGGCTGCGCACCATGCCGTCGCCATGCTCGCCTGACAGCGCGCCTCCGAATTCGACGACCAGGTCAGCGATGTCGCGCGCAATCGCCTCGAATTTCCGCACGCCCTCTTCGGTTTTCAGGTTCACGACGGGGCGCACGTGCAGGCAGCCGACGGATGCATGCGCGTACACGCCGGCTGTGGTCCCGTGCCGGCGCACGATGGCCAGAAAGCGTTCGATGTAGTTGCGCAGCTTCTCCGGCTCGACGGCGGTGTCCTCCACGAACGAAAGGGACTTGGCGTCATCCTTCATCGCCATCGACAGCCCGAGGGCTGCTTCACGCAGGCTCCAGACCCGGGCCTGGACGGCAAGGTCCAGCGCGTGGAAGTACCGGTAACCCAGCTTGTTCGCGCGCAGGTCCCATTCGAGCTGCTGCAGCCGCACGGAAAGCTGGGTGGGATCGTCTTCGTAGAACTCCACACACAAGAGCGACCCCGGGTCGCCGTCGATGAAGCTTCGCCGCAGCGCGTCGAGCGTCATGTTCTGGCGCGTGTAGTCGAGGATGAACTTGTCCATCACCTCGACGGCAGAAGGGCGGTGTCGCAGGATGAGCGGCGTCGCGGCGAGCGACTCGAACAAGTCGGCGAACTGAATGACCAGCACCGCCTTCGCGGCAGGCAGTGGTACGAGGTTCACCTTGGCCGACGTCACCACGCCCAGCGTGCCCTCGGAACCAACCATCAACTTGACCAGATTGAAGGGCCGATCGGGCTCGACGAACTCGTCCAGGTTGTATCCACCGACACGGCGCAGGATCTTCGGATAGCGCCGCCTGATCTCAGCCGCATGCTCGGTGGCCATCTGTCGAACAACGCCGTAGCACCTGGCTTCAAGGGTGGCGGCCGACGACCGCGCGTCGAGCTCCTCGGCGGGTACCGGCCCGAAATGCACGACCGATCCGTCCGACAGCACGACATCCTGTTCGAGCACATGATCGATGGTCTTGCCGTAATACACCGATCGCGCGCCGCTCGAGTTGTTGGCCATCATGCCGCCGAGCGTGGCCCGGCTGGCCGTCGAGATGTCGGGCGCAAAGCGAAGACCCTGCGGACGCAGCTTCGTGTTGATCTCGTCGAGGACCATTCCCGGCTCGACGCGTGCCCAGTGTTCCTCGACATTCACCTCGAGCAGACGATTGAGATACTTCGAGGTGTCAACGACGATGCCATTGCCGATCGCCTGGCCGGCCTGTGAGGTACCGCCGCCCCTCATCGTCACCGGACACCTGAGCTCTGCGCAGATTCGTACGACGCGGATCACATCCTCGGGCGTGCGCGGCAGCACGACGCCGATCGGTTCGATCTGATAGACGCTGGCGTCGGTGGAATACAGGGCGCGCGAGACCCGATCGAACCGGACTTCGCCCTCGAGTTGGCGCTCCAGTTCACGGCGAACGGCGTCGGCGTTCACAGGCTGGCGAGGCCCTCGCGGAGCCGTTCGAGCCCTTGCGTGAGGATGTCGCCGCCGCTCGCGAACGAGACGCGCAGCGTCCCTTCGCCTCCCTCGCCATACGCGGCGCCGTGAATGACGACGACCCCATAGTCGTTCAGGAGGCGGCGGCGGAGATCGTTTGACGGAATGCCCGCCGCCCGCGCGTCAACCATCGCGAAGAATCCGCCTTCGGGCGCCAGCACTCGCGCACGAGGCAGGCCAGCCAGCCGCGCCAGCACCGTCGCACGGCGCGACGTGTACTCGTCGCGCATGGCAGCGACCGAGCTCTGATCCGGGCCGAGGGCAACGGCCGCGGCATCCTGGACAAACGTGGCGGGCCCGCGGCTTGATTGCTGCAAGACCAGGAACATCGCGTTGATGATGGCTGCCGGGGCAGCGCAGTAGCCGACTCGCCAACCGGTCATCGCATACGTCTTCGACAAGCTGTTGACGAGCACGGTGCGGCGCTGAAGCTCGGGCGTCACCGCGGCCGGCGATACGTGCCGGTGGCCGTCATACACAATCGCCTCGTAGATTTCGTCGCTGATCAGCACGAGATCGTGGCGAACGACGAACTCACCAATCGCGCGGAGCTCCGATTCCCGAAACACGGTGCCGACCGGATTCCAGGGTGTGTTGAGCAGCAACACCCGCGTGCGCGAGGTGACACATGCTTCAAGCGCCTCCACGCCGAGCACGAAGCGCCCGCCTTCGATCGGCGCGCGCACGGGCCGCGGGCGCCCACCGGCGAGCGTGATGGGCGATTGATACGCATCGTAAACGGGATCGGGAAGCAGCACCTCGTCTCCATCCCGCAGGAGCGCCGTCAGCGCCGCGTAAATGCCGAAGGTCGCGCCCGTGGTCACGAGCACCTCGCTCGCGGGATCGCACGACATGCGATTGTCGCGGGCGAGCTTCGCCGCCACCGCCTCGCGCAACCGCATCTCGCCGCGATTGTCCGGATAACCCGTGCGTCCGTCCGCAAGCGCGCGTGTCGCCGCCTCGACGATGTGGCGGGGGGTCGGCAGATCGGGCTCGCCGCGCATCAGCGACACGACGGCGCGACCGGCCGACTGCACGGCACGCACCTCGCCAAGAATCGTGTTGACGGCAGTCGGCCTCAGCTCCGCGGTGGCACTCACGGAATCAGCAGCACCTTCCCGGTCGTCTTTCGCCCTTCGAGCGCTTTGTGTGCCTCGGCGGCGTCCTTCAGCGTGTATTCGTGCTCGAGGCGCAGCTTCAGCTTGCCAGCCGACACCCACTCGAAGAGGTCTTTCGCACGCGCGCGGAGCTCCTCGGCGCTGGCGATGTGGTGGATGAGCGTGGGGCGCGTCAGAAACAACGACCCTTTTTGCGCCAGGATCGCCGGATCGAGCGGCGGCACGACACCACTCGACTGGCCAAAGAGCGCCAGCAGGCCGCGCGGAGCCAGCGAGTTCAGACTCTTCATGTAGGTGGTGAGGCCGACCGAGTCGTACACGACCTGCACCCCTTTGCCGCCGGTGGCCTTCCTTGCGGCCGCTTCGAAGTCATCGCTGGTGTACAGCACGACCTCGTCGGCGCCGGCACCCTTCGAGAGCGCAGCCTTTTCCGGAGTCGACACGGTGGTGATGACGTGCGCGCCGCGAAGCTTGGCGATCTGCGTCAGCAAGAGACCCACGCCGCCCGCGCCCGCATGGACCACGCACGTATCGCCCGGCTTGAGCGGATAGGTCGAGATCGCCAGATAATGCGCCGTCATGCCCTGCAGCATGATGGCAGCGCCCTGCCGGGTCGTCATGCTTTGCGGCAGCGGCACGAGGCGATCCGCAGGCACGAGGGCGAGCTGGGCGTAGCTGCCCATCACGCTTGTCCACGACACCCGGTCGCCGGCTTTCACAGCCGTGACGCCGTCGCCGACCGACTCGACAACCCCCGCGCCTTCCTGGCCCAACGTGAACGGCACGGGATTCTTGTAGATACCCATGCGCTGGTACACGTCGATGAAATTCACACCCGCCGCTTCCACGCGCACTCGGGCTTGCCCGGCACCGGGCGTCGGGTCAGGCAGGTCCTCAAAGCTCAACGCCTCCGAACCGCCGTATGCATTCACTCGGATCGCTTTCACGATAGTCGCCTCCAGAGACGCCGATTATATAGGCGCACTGTCGAGCTCTGACGGTGCACTTGTTGCAGTTGTCCAAGGACCCCCGGTAGCGTGTGAAGATGACGGCTGAAGAAACAGCGCGACACTACTACCAGCTGTTCAACGACCGGCGACTTGACGCCGCGGCGGAGCTCGTGGACAGGCATGCGGTCTTTCACTATGTCCCGACTCGACAGCAATTAGTTGGTCGAGACGGTTACCGCGCGCTCATGCTGGGATGGTTGAAGGCGTTCGAGGACGCCCGGCTCGAGATTCAGTCCGTGCTCGTGCTGGACGACCACGTGGTCCAGGTGTCGTACCTCGGGCGGGGCACCCATACCGGCGACCTGGTCCTTGGCGAGACGCTCACGATTCCCGCTACAGGACGAGCCGCGGAGCTGCCCTTCCGGACCCTGCTGGAGATCCGCGGCGGCCTCATCGTGAGCGCCGAACTGGATTTTGATGTTGAGGAGATGCAGCGGCGCCTGTGCGGGGGCGTGTGACCCCTCCCCCTGGATCGCGAGGCGCTCACGCCATGGCTGGAGACTCCTGGACCATGTGAATGAATTCGGCCACCAGTGCCGGGCTGCGCCACCCGAGCCGAGCTTCCTTCTCGAGCACAGAGCACGCGGCGTCGGGCGCAATTCTGGCCCGGTACGGCCGATCGCTGGTCAGCGCGTCATAGACGTCCACGACTCCGATAATCTGCGCGAGTACAGGAACGGCGTCGCCCTTCAGTCCGTCGGGGTAGCCGCTGCCGTCGAGGTGCTCGTGGTGATGGCGCACGATCGGTCGCACGTGCGTCAGCAGCCTGAGACTTCCGCACAGCCTGTCGCCCATGACGGCGTGCTCGCGCATGATCGTCAATTCCTCGTGAGTCAACGGTCCATCCTTCAGCAGGATGGCGTCGGGGACGCCTATCTTGCCGACATCATGCAGGTACGCGCCTCGGCGCAGCGCCGTCAGGGCGCTGTCGTCCAGTTTCAGGCGGGCGCCGAGGGCAACCGCGAGTCTGGCCATACGGTCGCTGTGGCCTGCCGTACAGTGATCGCGCGTCTCGATGGTCTGGGCGAGGCTCATGATCACGGCCTCCGCTGAATCCAGTTCGTCGGTGCAGCGCTTCAGGCGCACGAGCGCGCTGGCGCGCGCAAGGAGCTCCCCTTCGTGGACCGGCTTGGTCAGGAAGTCATCAGCCCCGGCCTTGATGCCTTCAATGCGGTCTTCCGTGCTGTCGAGGCCTGTGACCAGGACGACGGGCGTCAGCCGGGTCGTCGGATCCTTCTTGATGCTTCGGCACAGCTCGAATCCATTCAGACGGGGCATCATCACGTCGCTGACGAGGAGATCGGGCATGACACTCATCACGCGGTCGAGTGCCGCGGCTCCGTCCTGAGCGAGGTGCACCGCATACCCGGCCTCCTCGAGCATGCGGCGCAGCATCGCCAGGTCTCCCTCGGTATCATCGGCAATGACGATCGTACCTTCGCAGCTCATACAGGGTTCTCCGCGCCATACCGTTCGAGGCGTCGATAGAGGGAACGCCGGCTCACGCCCAGCTTGCGGGCCGCGGCCGCCTTGTTGCCATGGGACTCCGCGAGCGCTCGCTGTATCTCGCGGGTTTCAAGTTCCTTCAGCATCTGGATGTCCCTGGGCGGCGCGGCGTCGATGCCGTCTGGTGCTGGCGGCAACGCGCGGCTGACATCGGCATCGGTCAGGCAGAGGCCGTCAGCCAGCATGCACGCACGCTCGACGACGTTGCGCAGCTCGCGCACGTTGCCGGGCCAGGGATGCCGCAGCAGCGCCCGCTCGGCGCCAGGGCTGACACCCTCGAGCGCCTTCTGGAACCGTTCGCCACAGTCGGCGATCATCGACGCGAGCAGGTACGGAATGTCTTCGCGCCGCTCACGCAGAGGCGGAATGGTGATCTCGACGACGTTGATCCGATACAACAGGTCGCGCCGGAAACGACCCGCGGCAACCTCGGCGTTGAGGTCGCGGTTGGTTGCCGCAATGACACGCACGTCCACCTTGCGGGGTTCGAGCGATCCCACACGCTGTACTTCGCCCGATTCCAGCGCTCTCAGGAGCTTGGCCTGCACGGCCGCTGGCAGCTCGCCGACTTCGTCGAGAAACAACGTCCCCCCGTCGGCGGTTTCGAACAGACCGATCTTGTGGTCGGTTGCGCCGGTAAAAGCGCCGCGGACGTGCCCGAAGAGCTCGCTTTCGAAGAGGTTCTCCACCACGGCGGAGCAGTTGACGGTGATGAACTTCTTGTCACGCCGCGGCCCCAGCTGGTGCAGCGCGCGCGCGACCAGCTCCTTGCCGGTTCCCGTTTCGCCCGTGACGAGCGCCACCCGAACGTGCGGCGCCAGCCGCCGGAGCAGCGCGAACATCTCCTGCATCACCGCCGTGCGTCCGATCATCCCGCACAGTTCGAGGCGTTTGCCTGTGTCCTGGTCGGCGCGCAGGAGCGCAGACCGTCGTTCGAGCTCTTCGCGCGCGCCTTCGAGCAGCTGCTTCAGGCGATCGAGCGGAAGCGGCTTGCTCAGGTAGTCGAGCGCACCAAGTTTCACCGCTTCGATGGCGGTGTCAACCGTCGCGTGTCCGGTCATCAGGATCACCTGGCACTCGGGACGACTCGCCCGTATCGCCTTGAGCATTTCGAGACCATCGACCTTCGGCATCTGGAGATCGATGATCGCGACGTCTGCCCGGATGGCTGCCAGTCTGGGCAGCGTCTCGTGGCCGCCGCCGTACGACTCGGCCCGGTAGCCGAGCTTCTGCCCATAGCGCTGCAGCATGCTGCACATGCCAGGATCGTCATCGACGACAAGAAGCAGCGGCTGGTGCAACGCGTTACGCATCGAGCACCTCGCGAATCTTGGCCGCCAGCACCTGCGGTGCAAACGGCTTCTGGAGAAAGTTGAGGCCGGGCTTGATCGCACCGCCTCGCAGGAGGGCGTGATCGGAGTACCCGGACATCAACAACATCCGGATGTCCGGCCGGCGCCGCATCACCTCGGCAAGCGTGTCGGCGCCGCTGAGGCCAGGCATGACCATGTCGCTCAGGACCAGGTGCAACGCACCCCGGTGCGCTTCACTGATCGCGATGGCTTCGGGTCCGTCACTGGCGGCCAGCACGGTATAGCCGCGGCTCTCGAGGATTCGGCGGATTGTGCTGCGAAGCCGATTGTCGTCTTCGACGATCAGGATGGTCTCGGTGCCACGCAGGCTGCGGCCTGCAGACGTGGAAGGCTCAGACGTCTCGCCCGTCGCATCGACCCTCGGCAGGTACACCTTGACCGCCGTCCCGCGGCCGAGTTCGCTGTAGATCGCCAGATGCCCCTTACTCTGGGTGACGATGCCGTAGCAGGTCGAGAGGCCGAGGCCCGTCCCCCTGCCGTTTTCCTTCGTCGTGTAGAACGGTTCGAACGCGCGCTGACGCGTCTCGGCATCCATGCCGCAGCCCGTGTCGGTGACCGACAACATCACGTACCTGCCCGGCGTGACCCCCGCATGAGCCGCGGCGTATTCGGCGTCGAGCTCAACGACAGCGGTCTCAATCGACAGGACTCCGCCACCAGGCATGGCGTCGCGGGCGTTCACCGCCAGGTTCATGATGACCTGTTCGATCTCCCCGGCATCCGCGATCGTCGCGGCGTCGTCGTCGGCAAGCGCAATCGACACGTCGATGTCTTCGCCAATCACGCGGCGCAGCATCTTTTCGATTCCACTGACGATCGAGTTGAGGCTGAGACACTTCGGCTGGAGAACCTGCCGGCGACTGAAGGAGAGGAGCTGGCGGGTCAGCGCCGCCGCCCGCTCGCCCGCCTCGACCACGGCTTCGGCGTCGGCCCTCCGCGGATCCCCGGTCTCGAGGTCCTCGAGGAGCATCCGGCCGTTGCCCAGAATGATGGCGAGAAGGTTGTTGAAATCGTGGGCGATGCCGCCGGTGAGCTGTCCCACCGCTTCCATTTTCTGCGACTGGCGGACCTGGTCTTCGAGCCGTTTCTGCGACGTCACATCGGCGAACGTGCCCTCGGCCAGGATGACGCCGTGCTCGTGGATCGCCGCGACCGCTCGCGCCCGAATCCAGATCCATTGCCCATCCTGACGCTGCCACCGGTATTCGGCTTCGAAGCCGCCTCTGGCCAGGCCCGCGTATACCTCGCGCACACGGGCGACGTCCTCGGGATGGACCCGGTCGAACCAGAATGACGCGCCTGCCGAGGTCACTTCTTCAGGGGTGAAGCCGCACACCGCCTCCACGCGAGGACTGACGAAGGTCACCTGTCCGTCTTCCGTGGCGACCCAGACAACGTCGGGCACGTTTTCGATGAGTGAGCGGTACTTCTCTTCGCTGGCTTTCAGTTTTCGTGTCGCCTCCACGGTCTCGGTCACGTCGCGCCCGACGCTGAAAATCAGCGACTCGCCGTCGATGTCCACCGCGGCGGTGGAGAAATCCATATAGATTGTCGAACCGTCGGCCCTCAGGATGGGGATGCCACTCGACCGGCCCGTCCGGTCGCCGACCGTTCGACGGTAGTGTTCGACGTTGGCATCCTCGTGCCCGGGCGGCGCCGCCTCGCTGATGTGCTGCCCGACGAGCTGTTCGCGCGGCAACTGGCGGATGTCCTCCCATCGCCGGTTGACTTCGAGGATGACCCCGTCCGAGCTCAGGACCGCAATGGCTTCATTTGCCTGATCGAGCAACGTGCGATACCGCAGCTCGGCAGCGCGCGTCTGTGCGAGGAACTCCGCGAGCCGGTTGGCCATCGTCCGCACGTACAGATCCGGCAACGGCGCTTGCTCGACAAATGGCGGCGCACCGTCCTCAATCGACCGCCGCAGTGCCGCAAGCTCAGCCTCGAACATCGGCGTCCGCTCGACGATGCGCGCGGCCCCGGCCGAGATGGCCAGCTTCCGATCCTCCTCGCTGTTGAAGTACGCGCTCGCGAGCACGATCGGCACATCGCGCAACGCGGGTTCGCGTCGAAACAGACCGCAGAGCGTGAAGCCGTCCAGTTCGTGCATCAGAACGTCGCTGATGATGGCATCGGGCCTTCGCGCGCGTGCCGCCGACAGGGCCTCGGAAGCACCAGCGGCCGTCATCACGCTGAATCCCGCCCGCGCCGCGAGCATCCGCGAGAGATCGAGTTGTGCCGGATCGTCGTCGACGATCAGCACCAGGGGTCGAGGCGCGGTCTCGATTGGAGCGATCGCGGTTGAGGTGGTTCTGCTGGCGGTCATGTCGTCACTACTGTCTTCGGCGGCAACGACGATCCGCGGTGGGGAAAGTGGATGGTAAAGGTCGTCCCGCCGCCGGGAATGCACGCGGCTGTCATGGATGCCCCGCACGCGCGCAACATGCCCTTGACGCTCGCAAGGCCCAGCCCGGTTGATCCAGGGGCGCCTCGTGGTTTCACGATCGGCTCGAGGAGGGCGTTGGGGGGGGCGGCAGACATCGCAGAGACGAAATACGTCGCGATCAAGACGACGGACAATCCCGCCACCATGCCGAGGGCACGGGCCGCCGTGTCGTCGAGGAGCTCGTTCGCAGTACGGATTTCGAAGCCGCCACTGCACCCGTCCTCCAGTGCGTTCAACGCGAGAATCCCGACGATGCGCTCGACTTCGCGGGCATCGAACATGACCGCGTCAAACTCCGCATCGAGTCGCAGCGTGACTGACAGACCATCCCCGAGGGTCTCGCGCAGCATGTCCTTGGTGGCCCGGATCGCCCCGTTCAGCGGCAGCGACGAACACGCGAGGCGCTTCCGCCCTCCGACCCCGAGCACCTGTTCGGTCACGGTCGCGGCGCGCTGGCTCGAGCGTTGAATCGTCGTCACGAGTTCCGCCAGCTCGGGTCGGTCGGCGACCTCGTCCAGCAGCATTTCGCTGCACCCGAGGATCGTCATCAGCAGGTTGTTGTATTCGTGTGCCACCGCGCCCGCCAGACGGCCGAGGGCGTCCATTTCACGGGCCTCCGCGAGCTGCTGGTGCAGGTACTGGCGCTCGATGGCGTACTGCACCGCTCGCGCCACCGTGCGACGCTCGACATCACGCCCTTTGACCAGATAGTCCTGGGCGCCTTCGGCAACTGCTCTCGTCGCCGTGTCTTCGTCATCGAGCGACGTCATGATCACCACAGGCATCGAGGGCGCAGAGCCCTTCAGCCGCGCAACCGTCTCGAGGCCATGGCTGTCAGGCAGCGACAAATCGAGCAGCACGGCGTCGAATGGATCACGGTGAAGCGCCTCAAGGCCGGCGGCAAGCGTGCCGGCGTGAGCGAGGCGAACCTGCTGTCCCGCCGGCTCCGCCATCATTTCATCGAGCAGCCGCACGTCTCCGGGGTTGTCCTCAATCACGAGGACGCGAAGCGCCCGCAGGGTCATAATGCTCGACTCCTGGCCGCGGCGAGCTCTGGCGGCAACACGACGACCTCCAGCCAGAAGTTCTCGATCGACTGGACGATCTTGAGAAACTCGGGCAAGCCGACCGGCTTGACGACGTAGCAGTTGGCGTGGAGGTTGTAGCTGCGCAGGACGTCGTCGTCTGCCGACGAGCTCGTCAGGATCACGACGGGCAGGTGCCTCAGCGTGCCGTCTGCCTTGATCTCGGCGAGCACCTGACGGCCGTCTTTTCGAGGCAGGTTCAGGTCGAGCAGGATCAGGTCGGGTGTGGCGGCGTCTTTGAACGTCCCTTCCTTGCGGAGAAACATCATCGCGTCGACGCCGTCGGCTACGGTCGAAAGCCTGATTTTCAGCTTGCTCTCGGCAAGCGCCTCCCGCGTCAAGCGCACGTCCCCGACGTTGTCTTCGACCAGCAGTACTTCGATGGTTCGCCGGTCATCGTGTGGAACTGCCATTACGACTCCTGCGATGCCTGCCGTGGCACCGAGAAATGGAACATCGATCCTCCACCCGGCGCGGACTTGACCCAGATCGTGCCACCGAGGCGCGACACGATGCGTTTGCAGATGGCGAGCCCGATGCCCGTGCCGGGGTACTCGGCGCGGCTGTGGAGGCGCTGAAAGATCGTGAAGATGCGATCCGCGTATTGCGGCTCGATGCCGATGCCGTTGTCACGAACCGTGAAGACCCACTCCGAGTCGGTCTGCGCGGCACTGATGTGGACCGCGGGCGCGGCGGTGCTTCGGAACTTGATGGCGTTGCCGACCAGGTTCTGAAAGAGCTGCACGAGCTGACCGCGATCGGCGACGACGGTCGGCAGGGGATCCCGGGTGACGACGGCTCCCGCATCACGGATGGCGAATTCCAGCCGCGAGATCGCCTCGTCGATCGCGACGTCGGCCGGGATAGCTTCCGGCGCCGATCCCCGATTGAGGCGCGAATAGGTGAGCAGGTCCCTGATGAGCTCCTGCATGCGCCTCGCGCCGTCCACTGCGTACCCGATGAACTCGTCGGCGTCGTCGTCGAGGCGCCCCGTGTAGCGGCGGCCGAGCAGCTCGGTGTAGCTGGCGACCATGCGAAGTGGCTCCTGCAGGTCGTGAGAGGCCACATACGCAAACTGTTCGAGCTCTTCGTTGGAGCGCTTGAGCTCGGCGGTACGCTCTGACACGCGCAGTTCGAGCTCCGCATTGTGCCGCTGGAGCGCCTCGAGCCTGAGGGCATTCTCGTAGGCGACGGCGAACAGCGAGGCGAGACCAAGCGCCACCTGGCCGTCCTCCTCGGTGAACGGCTCGCCGCCGATCTTGCCGGCGAAGCAGATCGTGCCGTAGTCCCTGGTCGCCGATGTGATCCGCGATTCGAGGGTAGGGCCCTCCGCATCCGAGTCGCGTGCCTCCGGTGCGATGTCGCCCGTAAGCCTCACTGTCGTGTGGCGAGCCGCGATGAGCTCGCGCCCCGCCCGCTCGAAGTGGTGCAGCAGCGACTTCACGTCGGGCTGCTGATTGAGCTGCTGCCCGACCTTCACGAGCGCGGCGAACCGCTGCTGCGTGGCCTCGAGCTCGCACACCTTCGCGCTCAGCTTGTTGGTCATCACCCGCAGGTGCTCGCGGTCGAAGGTGTCTGCCAGATCGGGCAGCGGCCGACGCACTGGCGCGTTGTCGAGCGCTCCGCTCACGGTGCGGAGGATCATCTCCGGTTCGCACGGCTTCGTGAGCACGTGGGCGACGCCGCAGGCGGTGGCGAGCCCTCGTGCCTCGCGCTCGAAGTAGTTGGCCGTGTAAAACATCACACGGGTGTGCGCGATGCCGGGATCCCCGCGAAGCTGTCGGACAAACTCGTAGCCATCCATCGCCGGCATCAGGATGTCGGAGATGACCAGGTCGGGACGACGATCCCGCACGAGGGCAAGCGCCTCCGCGCCGTCGCCGGCTTCGACCACGACGTGGCCCGCGTAGCCGAGAATGGTCGCGAGGACTTCGCGATTGACCGGCTCGTCGTCCACGACCAGGATCGTTGACGTCATGGACGGCCTTCGGGAGTGTCCGTGCTCGCGTGCACGACGGGGAGAGTGGCCGATCGAAGCGATGGGGGAATGAACGCCTCGAGTTGCGCAATGAACGTGTCCGGATTGATGGGCTTGGGGATGTATCCGTCGAACCCGCTCGCGAGAATTTTGTCGCGGTCGCCAACCATCGCAAATGCCGTCACGGCGATGATTGGGACCTGGGCGAATTCGGGCATCGTGCGGATGTGCCCCGCCGAGTCATAGCCGTTCAGCCTCGGCATCTGCAGGTCCATCAGGATCGCGTCGGGCAGCTCGCGGCGGGCCACCGAGATACCTTGTTCGCCATCGGCCGCTGTCAATACCCCATACCCGAACGCCCTCAGGAGATACTCCATCAGCGTCAGATTCGCGGGGTTGTCTTCGATGACGAGGATTCGCGCGGCCATTACACCCTCCCTGGAAGCGCAAGTGTGAATGTGCTTCCCTTCCCGTACTCGCTCTGGAACGTGATTCGCCCGCCGAGCAGCTCGGCCAGCTTCTGGCTGAGGTGAAGGCCGAGGCCGGTACCCTCGTGCCGGCGGACCGAAGTCGTCTCCAGCTGTTCGAACGCCTGAAACAACCGCGCCTTGTCTTCGGGGCGGATGCCGGTGCCGGTATCCTCGACGCTGATCTGGGTGTCACCGCTGGAGGACTGCACCACGATGAGACCGACGCGACCGGCGTCGGTGAACTTGATCGCATTGTTGGTCATGTTGATCAGAATCTGGCTGAGCGCGCGGCGATCGGTCTGCGCGAACACCTCCTCGTCAGGCAGCCGCACCTCGAGGGCCAGGCCCTTGCCCTGCGCCAGCGGCAAGAGCGACTGCGCGACCTCCTCGATGATGTCCCGGCACGACACGGCCTCGAAGTGCACCTCCACCTTGCCTGACTCGATCTTGGCGAGATCGAGGAGGTCGTTGATGAGCGAGAGCAGGTGGCGGCCGCTCGTCTGGATCGTGCGCAGCTGGGAGTCCTGTTCGGCGTTGAGCGGCCCCGGCAGCTTCATGAGCAGGGCGCCCGTAAAGCCGATGATGGCGTTGAGCGGGGTGCGAAGCTCGTGGCTCATGCTCGCAAGGAAGCGGTCCTTCGCGAAGTTGGCGCTCTCGAGCTCCACGTTCTTCTCCTGCAGCGTCTGCTCGAAACGCTTGCGCTCGGTCACGTCGCGCGCCGCAGCGAACACGCCCTGGAGCCTGCCGTTCTGGTCGTTGAACGTCGTGGCGTTGTAGCTGACCACTGTTTCAACACCATTCTTCGCCCTGGCGGTGAGCTCGTAGTTGGTGACGCGGCCGTCGCCGAGCACGATCTTGATGCCCTGTTCCGCACGCGTCGGGTCGGTGAAGTAGGTCTTGAACGGCAAGCCAATGAGCTCCTCGCGCGAAAAGCCCGTGAGCTCCTCCATCTGCTGGTTGACGTCGGTGATGATCCCGAGCGGGTCGGTGGTCATCAGCGCGTCGATGTTCGACTCAATCAGCGAGCGCGTGTAGAACTGCGAGTCGCGAAGCTGATTCTCGAGCTCCTTCTGCGCGGTGATGTCGCGCGCGGCGGCCAGGATGCCGAGGGCCGACCCCGCGGCGTCGGTGAAGACGCCGGCGTTGAAGCTCACCGCGATGCGCCGGCCGTAGCGCGTGATGAGGATCAGCTCGTAACCGATCACGCGCCGGTCCTGCAGCGTCTGCAGCACGCCCGACCGGGCATGGTCGGGCTCTGTGAAGTACTCCGAGAAACGCGAGTTGACGAGGTGCTTGCGCGAGTACCCGGTCAGCCGCGTGGCTTCCTCGTTGACGTCCGTGATGGTGCCATCCGGCGCGATCGCGAACTGGGCATCGGCGGATGCCTCGATGAGCGACCGGTTGTACGCCTGCTGTTCGGCCAGCTGCGTCTGCAGGCGCGCCTGCTCGGAGATGTCGCGCGCCGACGCAAAGATGCCCTGGACACGGCCATCTGAAGCGCGGAACACCGAAGCGTTGAACGAGACCGTGGCCTTCCGGCCCGTCTTCGGCTTGAGCACCAGCTCGTAGTTGGTGACGACACCCTCGGCGAACGTGCGCTTGACGCCCGTGTCGGCCCGGTCGGGCTCGGTGAAGTACTGCTTGAATCCGCTGCCGATCAGCTCATCGCGAGCGTAGGCCGTCATCCGGCACATCTGCTCGTTGACGTCGGTGATGAACCCGTCTGGATCGACGGTAATCAGGCCGTCAACAGACGACTCGATGAGGCCGCGGTTGTACGCCTGGTTCTCGCGGAGCTGCTCTTCCAGCCGAACACGGTCGGTAATGTCTCGGGCGCTGGCGAAGATGCCGCGCACACTGCCATTGGGGTCTTTGAACACGGACGCGTTGAACGAGACCTGGAGCTGCCGCCGCGAGCGGGCGACCAGCGTGAGCGCGTACTCGGTGACGACGCCCGCGTCGAACGTCTGCTCGACGCCCGCACGCGCGCGAGCCGGGTCGGTGAAGTAATCGGCGAAGGCGCTGCCCACCAGCTCCGCCCTCGCGTACCCGGTCATCTGGCACATGCGGTCGTTGACGTCGGTGATGGTGCCCGCTGGGTCAACGGTGATCAGGCCGTCCACCGACGACTCGATCAGACCGCGGTTGTAGGTCTGGTTGTCGCGCAGCTGCTGCTCGAGCTGCTTCTGCTCCGTGATGTCGCGCGCGGCAGCGAAGACGCCCTGGAGGCTGCCGTCGGCGTCGTTGAAGGTCACGGCGTTGTAAGACACGATCGTCTCGTGCCCCTTCAGCGACCGCGCGGTCAGCTCGTAGTTGGTGACACGGCCTTCGCGAAGCACGAGGCGGATGCCGTTTTCGGCGCGCTGCGGATCGGTGAAATACGTCCGGAACGGAGTGCCGACCAGCTCTTCACGCGTGCGTCCCGTCAGCGTTTCCATCTGCTGGTTGACGTCGGTGATGATGCCGAGCGGATCGGTCGTCATCAGAGCGTCGATGTTCGACTCGATGAGGGAGCGGGTGTAGAACTGCGAGGCCTGGAGCTGCCCTTCGAGCGCCTTCTGCGCCGCGATGTCGCGCGCGCTCGCGAAGATGCCCCGCACCTGCCCCGTCGTGTCGCGGAACACGGCCGCGTTGAACGAGACGGGCAGCTCACGGCCGTCGCCCGCCTGGAGGTTCAGCACGTAGTTGGTGACCGAGCCTTTCTCAAACGTCAGGCGCACGCCTTCCGACGCGCGCGTCGGATCGCTGAAGTAGGCCGGGAACGCCGAGCCGACGAGCTGGTTGCGCGCCCGGCCGACCATCCGGCACATCGTGTCGTTGACGTCGGTGATGTTCATCGCCTCGTCCACCGTCACCAGGCCGTCCACCGACGCCTCGATCAGGCCGCGGTTGTACGCCCGCTCCTCGGCCAGCTGCGTCTGCAGCCGGGCCTGGTCGGTCGTGTCGCGCGCGCTCGCGAAGATGCCGCGCACCTGCCCGGACTGCTGGTCCTTGAAGATCGCGGCGTTGAACGAGACGAGTCGCTCGCTTCCCGACTTCGTCAGGAGCGTCAGCTCGTAGTTGGTGACCGCGCCGCGGTCGAGCGTCAGACGCACGCCCTCGGTGGCGCGCTTCGAGTCGATGAAGAAACGCTGAAACGGCTGGCCGATGAGCTCGTCGCGCGTGTAGCCCGACATCCGGCACATCGTCTCGTTGACGTCGGTGATCGCGATCATCGGATCGACGGTAATCAGACCGTCGAGGGAGGCCTCGATCAGGCCGCGGTTGTACGCACGCTCCTCGGCGAGCTGCCCCTGCAGGCGCGCCTGGTCGGTGATGTCGCGGGCGCTCGCGAAGATGCCGCGCACCTTGCCGGAGGGATCCTTGAACACCGAGGCGTTGAAGGAGACGCGCAGCTGGCGGCCGTGGCGGGCCGACAGCGTCAGCACGTAGTCGGTGACCACGCCCTTCTCGAACGTCTCGTTGACCCCGTCGGTCGCGCGGTCGGCGTCCACGAAGTAGTCGGCGAACGGGGTGCCGATCAACTCCTCCCGGCGATAGCCCGACATGCGCCCCATCTGTTCGTTCACGTCCGAAATCACGCCCGACGGATCGACGGTGATCAGGCCGTCCACCGATGCCTCGATCAGGCCGCGGTTGTAACTCTCGGATTCGCGGAGCTGCTGCTCGAGCTTCTTCTGCTCGGTGATGTCGCGCGCCGCCGCGAACACCCCCTGCAGCCGTCCGCTCGCGTCGCGAAAGGTCGAGGCGTTGTACGACACGACCGTCATCCGGCCATCGCGCGAGAGCGCCGTCAGCTCGTAGTTGGTGACGCGCCCTTCGTGGAGCACCAGCCGGATGCCATGCTCGGCCCGCTCAGGCTCGGTGAAGTAGTTCTTGAACGGCGCGCCGATCAGCTCCTCGCGCTTGTACCCGGTGAGCGCCTCCATCTGCTGGTTGACGTCGCTGATGACGCCGAGCGGATCGGTCGTCATCAGCGCGTCCACGTTCGACTCGATGAGCGAGCGCGTGTAGAACTGCGTGGCCTTTAGCTCTTCGGTGAGGCGAATCTCGTCGGAAATGTCTTTCGAGATCAGCAGGAAGCCGATCGGCCGCCCCGTCCCGTCACGGCGCGGCGTCGTGACGAGCCGCGCGGTGAAGTGCTCGCCGTTCTTGCGGACGCGCTCGATCGTCCCTTCCCACTTGCCCTCGCGCAGCGCGGCCGACATGATCTCCCGCGGCTTGCCCGCGGCCACGTCTTCCGGCGTGTGCAGGATCGACGAGGACGCGCGGCCCACCACTTCTTCGGGCTCGTACCCGTAGAGGCGCCGCGCACCTTCGTTCCACAGCAGGATCTTCCCGTCGAGATCCTTGCCGATGATCGAGTACTCGGTGGACGACTCGAGGATGTTGCCGATGAAATCGACCGCCTCCTGCGCGTTGCCGACGATGGCGCTGTCGAAGAGCTTTGCGCGGCGGAGCTCCTCAGTGAAGCGCAGCTCGCCCGAGACGTCCTTGGAGACGAGAAGAAATCCGATCGGCTGACCCGAAGCGTTCCGCCGCGGCGTCACGACCACACGCGCGGAGATGCGCCGCCGGTCCTTGCGGATGCGCGCGATCACGCCTTCCCACTTGCCGTCACGGAGCGCCTCCGCCATCATCCGACGCGGCGTGCCCGCCGCGACGTCCTCGGGCGTGTGCAGGATCTCGGCGTTGGCCCGCCCGATCACTTCTTCGGGTTCGTAGCCGTACATCCGGCGCGCACCCTCGTTCCACAGGAGGATGTTGCCGTCGAGGTCCTTGCCGATGATCGAGTACTCCGTTGACGCTTCGAGTACGCCGGCCAGGAAGTCCATGCCGTCCTGCGCTTCGCGCAGCAGCGCGCTGTCAAAGAGCCTGCGGACGTGGGTGGTCGCCATCAGATCCTGGGAAGAAGGTGCGCAATCGTGCGCACGAGAGTGGAGGTGCCGAGTGGCTTCTGGAGGAAGGCGTCGCAGCCGGCCTCGAGGGCAAGGCGTTCGGTTTCGGGTCCGTTCAGAAAGCTGACGGCAATGATGACGATGTCACACGTGACCGCAGCGGCCTTGAGCTCCCGGGCGAGCAGCAGGCCGCTCATGCGGGGGAGCACCAGGTCGAGCACGATGACGGCCGCGTCGAAGTGGTACAGGACGTCGAGTCCTTCTTCGGCGCTGCTGGCGACCCGCACCTCGCACCCTTCGCTCGTCAGGGCCGCAAAGAGCATCCGCGCGCCGGGAGGGTCGTCTTCCACGATGAGTACGCGGACATCCCGCAGATCGATCGGGCGGTCGGAGCCACCCTCTCCCGGCGTGAACGGTTGGCACTGCATGGTCCCGAGTAGTGCGAGACCGGGGCCACTTGCCCCCCTCGAACCTCTCTCACGGGTAAACCATTCAGCAGCAAGTAGTTTTCGGAGATCTGTAGGCACTTACCGGGCAGACAGCGGCAAGCCTTTTATGGTAGGGTCGCCCTAGCGTTCTGGCACTCAACCCAGATGGCCACAGCACCCCGTCGAACGCTGCTGGTTGTTGATGACGATGCGGCAAGCTGCCGCCTCGTCACGGCGATCTTTGCGTCAGAGGGCTTTCACGTTCTGACGGCACTCGACGGCCCCACCGGTCTCGATCTGGCCGTCTCCGGCCAACCCGATGTCGTGCTACTCGATCTGCATCTCCCCGGCCTTCCCGGCCTCCAGGTGCTCGAGCGACTGAAAGCGGCGGCCCCGACGCTTCCGGTTGTAATGCTGACGGCGTCAAAAGACGTCAAGGCCGCGGTGCAGGCAACCCGGTTGGGCGCCTTCGATTACCTCACCAAGCCAATCGATACCGACGAGATCGTTGTTGTCGTCCAGCGCGCCATGCGAACGTGCGAGCTGCAACGCGAGGTCGAGGACCTGCGCCGCCGCGTCGGAAGCCGCGAAACCGACGCGCTGACGTGGCAGATGGGCCCGAGCGCCGCGATCCAGCAGGTCGACGAACAGATCGGCATCGTCGCCGAATCTGACTTCACGGTGCTGATTCTCGGGGAGACCGGCACAGGCAAAGAGCTGATCGCCCAGGCCATTCACCAGCGGAGCGGCCGGAGACGAAAGCCGTTCGTCGCGCTCGATTGCGGAGCGATCCCCGAACAGCTTGTCGAGTCGGAGCTCTTCGGCCACGAGCGCGGCGCGTTCACCGGCGCCGACCGGCGCAAGCGGGGCCACTTCGAGGTGGCCAACGAGGGAACGTGCCTGCTCGACGAAGTGGGCAACCTCCCCATGAACCTGCAAGTGAAGCTGCTGCGCGTGCTCGAGTCGCGGCAGCTCCAGCCGGTCGGCGCCGAGCGTTCGAGCCCGCTCGACGTGCGCTTCATCGCGGCCACCAATCACGATCTCCAGGGACGCATCCCGGATGGGCAGTTCCGCTCGGACCTCTACTTCCGCCTTGCTCAATACACCATCTCGCTGCCGCCCTTGCGGGAGCGTCCCGAGGACATCGCGCACCTTGCGCAGCGATTCCTCGGGGAAGCAAGTCTGGAGCTTCGGCGGCCTGTGCAAGTCATCGAAGCCGATGCGTTGGATGAGCTCAAGGGCTACGCCTGGCCCGGCAATGTGCGTGAGCTGCGCAACGTCGTGCGCCAGGCGGTGCTGCTGACGAAAGACCTGACGATCCACAAGAGGACCCTGAACGCACTCATGGCGACGGGCGGACCCGCGGCCGCGTCAGCCGTCAGAGGACCCGAACCGCCCGCGGGAGATCGCACCTTGAAGGACATCGCAGACGGGGCCGCGAGAGCGGCCGAGCACGAAGCGATCGTCGGGGCACTGCGCACGACCCGCGGCAACAAGAGCCAGGCCGCCAAGGCGCTCAAGACCGATTACAAGACCCTCCACACCAAGATGCGTCAGCTCGGCATCGAGGGGGGCGACTTCAAGTAACCGGCAATCACACGGGCAAATCCCTCGGTGTCGATCGGCTTCGTGATATAGCCATCGCAACCCGCTGCGCGCGCCTTCTTTTCGTCCCCTTTCATGGCGTACGCCGTCAGGGCGACGACACAGACATCCCTCCACTTCGGATCGGCCTTGAGCAGCCGGGTGAGCTCGAGGCCGTCCATCCCCGGCAGCTGGATGTCCATGAGAATCAGGCGCGGCGCGAACGTGTCGAGCACGCGCACGGCCTCTTCGGCGTCACCCGCGGTGCGGACGTCGAACCCCGCATGCGTCAGCAACAACCTGATCAGCTTCAGGTTGGTCGGATTGTCATCGACGACGAGCACGGGGGCGCCGATCATCGACGGTCGTCCGGAACTTGCCCAGGAGTCGAGCTGCGCGGCAGCACAGCAGAAAAGACGCTTCCCTTTCCGGCGACGCTGCGGACCCCCACCCGGCCGCCCTGCGCTTCGACGATGCGCTTGGTGAGGGCGAGCCCGAGCCCGGTGCCCTGGTATTTCTTCGCGGCACTCGAGTCGAGCTGCTGAAATTCGACGAAGAGGCGGTCCAGGTTTTCAGGCGCGATCCCGATACCCGTGTCCTCGACCTCGATGCGAAACTCCTGCTCCCCTTCGGGGGCGATGCGAATCTCAATCCCGCCGCCTTCGGGAGTGAATTTCATGGCATTTGAAACATAGTTGTACAGGATTTGCTTGACCCTCCCGGGATCGATGACGACCGTCGCCACCCCAGGTTGGATGTGCGTCCCAACCTTGAGCCGCTTGCTTGCCGCGAGCTCGCGCAGGACGTCGCGCACTTCGTTCGTCAACTGTTCGAGATCGACCGTCACCGGCCGGAGCTCCATCTTGCCCGCTTCCACCTTCGACAGATCCAGGATGTCGTTGATCAACTGCAGAAGATGGTGCGAGCTGGTAATGATGTCCCCCAGGTACTCGCGATGATGTTCGGCGACGTCGCCGACCTTGCCGCTGTGCATCAGCTCGGCAAACCCGATGATGGCGTTGAGGGGCGTGCGCAGCTCGTGCGACATATTGGCGAGGAACTCGCTTTTGAGCCGGTTGGCTTCCAGCATCGTCTGTTCGAGCTGCTTGCGCTCCGTAATGTCGCGGATGGCGCTCGACACGAGCGTCCCCTCGGACGTTTCAAGCGGGCTGAGGCTGATCTCGATCGGAAACTCCGTGCGGTCTTTTCTGAGGCCGTAGAGCTCGAGGCCCGAACCCATGGCGCGCGCGCGGGGCGCGGTGAAGTAGCCGGCACGGTGCTTGGGATGCGAGCGCCGGAACCGTTCGGGCATCAGCATCTCGACCCACTGGCCGACGAGCTCAGCGCGCCTGTAGCCGAACATCTTTTCCGTCTGCGCGTTCACCAGCATGATGCGCCCATCGCTGTTGACGATGACCATCGCATCGGGCGCCGATTCGAGCAGGTCGCGAAACTGCTGTTCCGCCTTCTTGCGCTGGCTGATGTCGCGAATGGCGGCCGACACCAGCGTTTCTCCCTCGGTCTCGAGCGGGCTGAGGCTGATTTCCACCGGAAACTCGGAGCCGTCTTTCCGGGTGCCGAACAGCTCGAGGCCCGACCCCATCGATCGCACGCGCGGCTCGGCGAAAAAGTTCGCGCGGTGCCCTGGGTGCTTCGGCCTGAACCGTTCAGGGATCAGCAGTTCGACGGGTTGCCCGATCAACTCGGCGCGGGGATATCCGAACAGCTTTTCGGTTTGCGCGTTGACGAGCCCGATGTTGCCGTAGCGATCGACAATCACAATCGCGTCCGGCGCCGATTCGAGGAGACCCCGGAACTTCGCCTCCGCGGCCTGCTGATCTTCGAGCCGCTTGAGCCTCGTGACGTCTTTCTGGCTGACGGCGATGAAGGGGGGCACGCTCTGAGGCGCGACCGTCCGCATGCTGATTTCGACGTGGACGAGGGACCCGTTCTTGTGTCGCCGAACCCCCTCGATCCGCGCCGAGCCAAGCTCGACAGCGGCATGGCGCATCTGACGCGCCTCGTCACGCCGGTCCAGGGGGACAAGCAGGTCGTCAATCGACTGGCCGACCGCTTCGCGTGTCGTGTAGCCGAAGATGTCCTGAGCGCCGCGGTTCCAGCTCAGGATGACGCCGTCGAGGGACAGCGCCATGAGGGCGTCGGGCGACTCGTCGAGAAGCCCTTGGGCAAAGGGGTTCTGGCGGACGCCAAAATCGTCGTCGGCCACGCGCAGAACGTGCCAGAAACGGCGCGCCGGGTCAACTCAAATCGAGCGATTCCTGTTTCTCGAGCGCCGCCAGGCAACCCGGGCAGATTCCGTGGCTGAACTGCACGTTCGAATGGTCGGAGACGTACTCTTCGACCCGATGCCAGTAGTCGGCATCGTCTCTGATGGCCTTGCAATACGAGCAGATCGGCAGCAGGCCGCTCAGGCGATCGACCTTTGTCAGCGCGGTTTCAAGCTGGTGGATCTGGCCTGCCAGATGCTGTTCCAGGTGGCGGATCCGCTCGCCGGCGCGCACCCGGGCCCGCAGCTCCTCGGGGTTGAACGGCTTGACGAGATAGTCGTCGGCACCCGCGTCGAGCCCGGTCACCACGTCAGCCGGCGTGTTTCTCGCCGTCAACAGGATGAGATACGTGGGCACGATATCCGCTCGCTCGCGGATGGTCCGGCAAATATCGGGACCGCTCACGTCAGGCATGACCCAATCGATCAAGGCCAGTTCCTGGGCATCGTCGGCCTGGAGCGCCGCCAGCGCCGAGACGCCGTCGTGAACGACGGTCGTTGTGTGGCCGTCGCACTCGAGGAGCGACCTGAGTATCCGGGCCGTGACGAGGTCGTCTTCCGCGATCAGGACGCGCATGACATGTCACGCTGAAGGTTCCGCAGATTCGTCGTCAGGCATGCAAGCGCTGAATCGAGCCGTGCCAGATCTGCCTGTAACGCACCCCAGTTCTCCGCGAGCGCGTCCGCCTCGAGCTGCTGCGCGGCGCTCAACACGAGGGTCCCGTCGAAATTGCCCGCCGAGCCCTTGAGCGTATGCGTCGCGCGGTAGGTGCCCTGGGCATCCCCGGCCGCCACGCGCTCGCGAACCACGTCGAGCATGCGTGGTGCCTCGTCCAGGAACATGCCGATGACTTCCTGAAGCAGATCCGCGTCGCCACCCACGCGTGCCAGCATCGGAGTCATGAGCAGTGGCGGGCACTCCGCCGGCTGGAGGCGGCCTGGAGAGGCGATCACGGCGGCGATTTCGTCGTCGAGCACTTTTGGCGCGATAGGCTTGGACACGTACCCGTCGGCGCCCATCGCGAGGCATCGCTCCCGATCCCCGGTCAGGGCGTGCGCCGTCAGCGCAATGATCGGCACGTGCCCGCCGCCCTGACGCTCTCGCGCACGGATCGCGGCAATGGCTTCGTCGCCGCTCATCTCCGGCATCTGAATGTCCATGAGCACCAGGTCGAACCCGCCCGCCTCGAACGCAGCTACCGCTTCTATGCCGTTCGCCGCCACGGCGGACGTGTGCCCCATTTTTTTCAGCAGGCCTGCGGTGACGCGTTGGTTCACCAGGTTGTCTTCCGCGATGAGCACGCGCAAGGCACGGGCGCTGGAGCCCTGGCCTCGTGCAGCCGCGGGCGCGGGCGCCGGCGCGACCCGGCGACGACCGAGCGCCGCCACAATCGCATCGCACAGGGAGCTCTGCCGAACAGGCTTGATCAGATACGCGGAGATGCCCAGTTCCCGGCAGCGCTCCACGTCTGACGACTCGCCAGACGAGGTGAGCATCATGATCGTCGGGGCGTCATGGTCGTCAGCCCGGAGACGTTGAGCCACGGTGAACCCGTCCATCTCCGGCATGTTCGCATCGAGCAGCACCAGCCGGAACGGCTCGCCCCGCCGCCGCGCATCATCGACTGCGGCCAGCGCCGCCGCGCCGCCGTCGACGCTGCTGGCCAGCATGTTCCACTTCTCGAGCGTCTTCTCGAGGATGCACCGATTGGTCCGGTTGTCGTCTACAATCAGCGTCCTCACGCTCGAAAGGTCTGTCGGAACCATGTTCGGTGACTCGTCGTCGGCGTCGACGGAGACGCGGATGGTGAAGTGAAAGGTGCTGCCGACATTCGGCGTGCTCTCGACCCAGATCTGGCCGCCCATCGCGCGCACGAGGCTCGCCGAGATCGTCAGGCCCAGCCCCGTGCCGCCGAACTTGCGCGTGATTGAGCCGTCAGCCTGGCTGAACGGCTCGAACACGAGTGCCTGCTTCTCGGGCGGAATTCCAATGCCGGTGTCTGTCACGGCCACGTGGAGCGTCCCCACGTCGGTCCCCGGCTCGATCCAGACACGCGCGATCACTTCCCCATGGGTCGTGAATTTCACGGCGTTCCCCACGAGGTTGACGAGGACCTGGCGCAACCGTCCTCCGTCGGCGACCAGCCTGTCAGGCACGTCATGGTGCACATCACACAGCAGCTCGACGCCCTTCGCATCGGCTGCGATCGAGAATGACTTCATCACGCCGTCGAGCAGGTCACGAAGCGGAAACGGGTTGGCGTCGAGCGTGAGCCGGCCCGCCTCGATCTTCGAGAAGTCGAGGATGTCGTTGATGATATGGAGCAACGATTCCGCCGACGCCCTCACCATATCGAGATAGTCACGCTGCCTCGGATCGAGGTTCGTGTCGAGCGCCAGCTCGGTCATCCCGATGATCCCGTTCATGGGTGTGCGGATCTCGTGGCTCATGTTCGCAAGGAACTCGCTTTTGGCCTTGCTGGCGTCTTCGGCCCTTTCCTTGGCGGTGACCAGTTCCACCGTCCGCGCCGCCACCTCCTCCTCGAGCTGCTCCCGGTGCCGCTGGAGCCGCTCGTCGCGCTCCTGAATCTGATCGAGCATGCCGTTGAAGCCGCGCACGAGCGTCCCGATTTCGTCTGTGCCCTCACCGGTAGTCCGGAGACTGAAGTCCTTCTCCTCGGACACCCGTCGCATCGTCTTCGACAGTCGATGAAGGGGGCCCGAGATCACGCGTTGAAGCCGCGAACAGACGAGAAACGCCGCGCAGAGCGAGCCGAGGAGCACGGCGGCGGTGATCCCTGCAAACCGAAGGAGCCGCCGCCGCTCGTCCTGCCGGTCGGACTCGAGGTAGATCGTCCCAATCGTCTCGCGTTTCAAGACAATTGGCTGGAACACCGACACCCGGTCGGCCGCAATCGAGACGGCCTCATCACTGAAGGGGGGCACGCCGGAGTCAGAGACGCCCGCGCGACGGTAGGAGGCAAAGACCTTGCCGTCGGGCTTCAGCACATAGGCGCGCGTGATGTTGGTCTGGTCGCCCAACGCACTCAGCGTCTCGGTGGCGGCGCTCGAGTCGACAAAGGACAACGCGCCGGTGCTATTAGCCGCCAGCAGGTCCGCGGCCGCCTGCATCTCCCTGACCTGCGCCTGCCGGTTCATGACGATGTCGTAAGCAACGAAGGCGCTGCAGGCCAACAGCAGCGCGAGCGTCGTCGTTACAAGCACGATGGCCGTCAGCTGTTGCCGGATCGTAGTCATGTGAGGCAGGCCCATCGCGTCAGTCCTTGTAGACAATGCGCGCGAGCGTCAGGAGCTTCGAACTGATCGCCAGATTGCTCCGCGCGGCCGCAGTCGCATTGATGTCGAAGCGGAGGCGATCGCCTTCGATGTTGAATCCGATCACGCCACCGGCGCTGGCAAATCCCTCGAGGTCGGACACAGAGAGGACGCTTCCGCCGCCAGTCCTGCGCAGGATGTCGCGGAGCCTCCCCTTTTCGGACGCGCCGACAAACAACATGTGCAGGACCGACAGATCGTCATTTGAGCTGAGCCGCTGGATGCGGACGTGCCGGCCGTTGACCGTCTTCCCGTCCATCGCTTCGTCCAGCGTCTGATCGAACGGGTCTTCGCCGACGAGGCCAACGATGAACGGGGCCGTCGCGTCGCCGAATGCCTTTGACGGCCAGTCCACGAACTTCATGAAATTGACGAGGAAGGCCACCTTGAGCTCGTCGGCCGACTGGCCCGCGCCTGCCGGCTGGGCCACGAGTGCGGCCCCCAGAATGAGAGCGGTGAGAATCCGCGGCATCATGTCGGCCTTAGAGCCCGAAGGTAATCTTCAACTGCACGCTGCGCGGCACGTCGTGGCTCGCCGTCAGTCCGGGGCTGTTCATTTCGCGGTGCCACCGCTGCAGCAGGTTCTGGCCGACGAGGCTCATGTTGACCTGCCGCCCGAGCGAACGGCTGATTCTGGCGTCCACGCGGGCAAACGCATCGATGTCCCCGCTCCCATCCGAGCCCCCGGCGACTCGCCCCACGACGAACACGCGCGCGTCCGCTTCCCAGCTATCGAGCAGCGTCACCTTCGATCCGAGGTTGCCCTGGTGACGCGGTGTCTGGAATGCCTGCCCTGTCACACCCTGGGGCTCAACGAAGCGACCGTCCGTCCAGGCGTACGCGGCATCCAGCATCCAGCGGGGCCGGACCTGCCAGCGCGCGAACGTTTCGATTCCGCGCACGCGGCCGCCAACGCTGTTCACCCATTGAAGGCCCTGCACCAACTGCGAGACACCACTGCTGGTGTCGAGTAGAAGGCCGCGGTCCACCGTTCCAGCCAGCCGTGTGTAGCGACTGTCGAAGATCGCGGTATCGATTGTCGCGTGGTTGCGAAGCTGGATCCGATAACCGGCCTCGTACGCGGTCAGACCCTCGGACTGGACGTCCCGAGTGGGAAGCACCTTGAGAAAGCCGACCTGATTTCCCGGGAGCAACAGGGGCGCCAGCGTGAACGTGCTCTCGTTCATGAAGCGGGAGGGGGTCCGTTCCGCCTCCGAGACCGCCGCCCAGATCGCGTGAGACGGATGCGGGACCCACGATGCCCGCACAGAAGGTTCCAGGTCGAAGCCCGACGTGTCGCTGGCAGTGAAGTTGGACCCGAACGTCACGGTCAACGTGCGCGGCACCACCACCAGATCGTCCTGGATCGATGCGCTCATCGTGTGGCCGCGGTAGTGCTCGCGGCTCACGGCCACAAAGGAGGTGGACGAGATGTCGCTGTAAGGGCGCTGATAGTCGAGGTCCCAGAGCACATCGTGACGACCGAATCCCGTGTGGTTTTGAAACTTGACACCAAGGGCGCCCGACATGGTCGGCACCTGCGAGTCGACGATGGACGTGCGTGTCGCCGAGCCCTGGAGAAATGATTGCGAACGGACCGAATGTTTCCGCGTCCAGCGTGCCAGCAGGTTGAACTGGCTCGCCGGCTTCATTTCGGCGAACTCCTGCATGTACGGCGGCGTCGGACCTGTGAAAATCGTGGCGTGGTCGTGCAGCTCCCCCGTCGTCAGCTCTCCCTGCGCGCGGAACGAGTCCGCATCGGTGACTTGGAGATCGCTTCGAAACTGGCTCGACATGAGGCGTCGCTCGGCTGACCCGACACTGGCACCTCCGGCCTGCCCGAAGGCGCCATCCAGAAACGCGCGGACGCCGGCCCTGAAGTACCCTCTGTTTCCAAGGCGCCCGCCGTACCGGAACGCGCCAAGGCCGCGGTCTTCGCTCCCGACTCCGACGGCGCCCTGCGCGCCCTGCGTGATCCGTGCGTCCTTGGTGACGATGTTGATGACCCCGTTGACCGCATTCGCGCCCCACGCTGTGGCGCCCGGTCCGCGGATCACTTCAATCCGATCGATGTCCTCGAGGGCGGGTTCGAGCAGTTGCCAGTGGACGCCTCCAAAGATCGGGTCGTACACGCTGATGCCGTCGAGCAGCACCATGACTTTGTTGGAGTAGTCCGAGCTGAAGCCTCGGATCCCAAGTCCCCATCGGCTGCCCGACAACCGCGACACGTGGACGCCCGGCACGAGCCGCAGGACTTCCACCACGCTGGTGGCCCCGGATCGCCTGATGTCTTCGGCGGTCAATACGGCGACCGCGGAGGCTGTGCCGAAGAGCTCCTGTTCCTTCTTCGACACCGAGGTGACCTCGATTTTCATCAAATCGTCGAGGCTGATGCCAGTCAGGTCGGCCGTCGTCTGCCCGGCACGAGCGTCGCTTGAACACAGCGATGCCAGCAGCAGCATGACGCCGGCGAGGCGGAAACGATGCATGTCAGAGTCTCCCGTCTGCTATACGACAGCGCGATCGAGGCGGCGGAATGCCGCGCGTACCCTGGCGAGCAGGACGACCGGCTCGAACGGCTTGATGACGTAGTCGTCCGCTCCCAGCTCGAGAACGCGCCGTTCGATGCCCGGCCCGTCTTCGGACGTGAGCACCATCACCGGCAGCGTCGCGAGCGAGAGGTCGCGGCGCGTGCGCTCGATCGCCTGATAACCGTCCATCTCGGGCATCAGCAGGTCGATGATCAGGAGGTCTGGGCGCTCGCGCTGGGCGATCTCGACGGCGTGTCTGCCGTTCTCGCCCTCGAGGACCTCGTAGCCCTCGCGCTCCAGGAGTAGTTTCACGAGCATCCGCGTGATGCGGTCGTCGTCCACGATGAGCACGCGCTTGGTGCCGCCGGTGCGTCCGACCGCGTGGGCCTCCGGCGCCAGCACGCGATCGACCTCATCGATCGATGTCACGCCCAGCGAGACGAGTTCGAGCGCCCGCTCGCGCATCGACCGGCACCCGGCCGCGTGCATCGCGGCGCGGATTTCGGGAGCCGTCGCGCCGTGCGCAATGTGATGGCGGATCCGATCGTCCGGCACGAGCACTTCGGCAACCGGCATCCGCTCGACATAGCCCGTATGACGGCAGCTCTCGCAACCGCGCCCGGCTGACGCCGGCACCGCGTCGATTCCGTTCGCCCGGCCGAGCAGCACGGCTTCGACGGAGTCATGCCGGCGCAGGCAGTGAATGCACAAGCGGCGAATGAGCCGCTGGGCGACGATGGCGCTGAGGCTCTCGGCCACTTTGAACGGCTCGAGTCCGAGGTTGAGGAGCCGCGTGATGGCTGAAGCGGCGTCCGCCGTGTGCACCGAGCTCAACACAAGCTGTCCCGTGTACGCTGCCTGGCCGACGATCTGGGCCACTTCGCTGTCCCTGATCTCGCCCACCATCAGCACATTGGGGTCCTGGCGGAGCACCGAACGAAGAACCGCCGCGAAACTGTTGCCGCTCCGGCTGTTGACCGGGATCTGGTTTACGCCCGCGATGCGGCGCTCGACCGGGTCCTCCACCGACACGATGTTGGTGTGGCCGGTGCGCAGGTGGTTCAGCGCGCTGTAGAGAACGGTCGTTTTGCCGCAGCCAGTCGGCCCGGTGATGAGGACAAGGCCGTCGGGCCGGTTGAGCGCGCTGCGAAGCCGCGTCAGGTTGGCTTCGTCGTAACCAAGCGACTCGAGCGTCTGGGGGCACGTCCTCGTATCGATCACGCGCATCACGACCTTCTCGCCATTGATGGTGGGGAGCGTCGACAACCGCACGTCGATTGGCCGGCCGTCGACGATGAGCCGGAACCCGCCGTCCTGCGGCCGGTGCTTGACAGCGATATCGGCGCGCCCCATCACCTTGTAGCGGTTCAGGATGAGACTCGCCGCTTCGGGCGGAATCGTGATCGACGACTCCAGAATTCCCCCGATGCGGTAGCGCACCGCGACGCCCTGCAACGTGGGCTCGAGATGGACGTCGCTCGCGCCCACCTGCACGGCGCGCGCGATCATGTGATTGCAGAGCTCGATGACCGGCGATTCGGACGGCGTCGCGCTGTCGCCGATATCGACTGACTGAATGGACGCCCCGCAGCGCACGCGGTCGAGGAGAAAGTCGATGTCGCCGAGCTTCGGATACGCCTGATCGAGTGCTGCGCGCAGGTCCGAGGGCATCGCCAGCACGCCGCGCGGCGTCCGTCCCGACGCGAACGTGATGTCACGCTCGGCCTCCGCATCGAAGGGACGGCTCGTCGCGTAGCGAAGCGTGCGATTGTCTTCATCGAGCGGCAACAGCGTGTGGCGGCGCGCGATCCGTTCCGGCACGAGCCGCAGGGCCAACGGACTCGGAACCAGATGGACTCGATCCACGAACGCCATGCCGGTCGCAATGGCCAGGACGGCATAGGCGTCGGCTTCGGTGACAAAGCCGTGCGCGACAATCGCGTCCGCGAGAGAGCCGCCCAGGCGATCGACGTCTTCGGATGCAATGAGCAGTTCGTCGTCGCGAATGAGCTGCTGCTTCAACAGCAGCGACTCGAATCGGGAACGCTGGCTCGGAGGCATTGCCGGGATCGGCAACGTCGCAACGGATGCCCGCTCCGCCGCCGATACGTGATTCGCCATGGCGAGTTGAGGAGGCAACGGGGGTGCCAGCGGTGACCGTCGCGCAGTCGGACGATTTGCTGGTGTTTCGCGTGGCTCACGTGGGCGCCTGTGCGGGATCGCACGTGCGCCGGTCGGAGAGCACACCCTGCGGCAAGGCCCGGGGTGTGCTCGAAACGGCGGCTACTGATGCGAGGAGAGTTTGAGGGTCTGGAGCGCGGCGAGCACCCTGGAGTCGAACTCGGGGTTGCCCGTCACCAGCGCCGCGACCGCGTCCGCAGGAGGTAATGCGGCGGAAAGAGTTGCCCACGAAATCGAGTCATAGGCACGGGCGACATCGACAATCTGCGCATTCGTGGGGGCACGACCATCGGGCGCAGTCGTGTCGCCGGTGAGCCTTGCCATCACGTCTTCCGGAAGGGCAAGGGCATCGCAGTCGTGCAGCAGGGCGGCGCGCTCGACCTCCGAGACCCGAGGCTCACGGACGCCAAGCGTGAGCGCGAGACTGACGGCGAGCTCGGCCACCCGCCGCGCCCGTGCGCGCACTGACGGGTCTCGCTTCTCCACAAGGGCCAGCAGCGCGTCGACGGTGGTGGCCGCCTTCAACTCCACGTCGGCAAGCGCCTCCGCCACCTGCGCGTTCCGGGTCTGCAGCTCTTTTCGCAGCTCGGCCTGTGCACAACGCGTCCGGTGCGCGGCGGCCGCGCGTTGCAACGCCTCCGACACGCGTTCACGCGCGAACGGCTTCTCCACGTAGTCGACGACGCCGGCCTGCATACTGGTGACGGCCACATCGAATTCGTGAACGCCCGTGGCCATCACGACCGCCGTCTCGGGAGAGCATTCGCGCAACTGCTGGGCAAGCCACACGCCGTTCCGGCCCGGCATCCGCATGTCCGCCAGCACCACGGCCGGCGCGTGCTCGGCGGTCACCTGATGGAGCGCCGCTTCGGCATCTGGGGCTTCAACCACTTCGAAGCCATCGCGTTCGAGCCAGCGCCGCAGGAGGTGCCTGACCGGGGCCTCATCGTCAACAATCAACGCGCGCATCATCGAGCTATTCCTGTGGAAGACACCAGCGCCAGAATGTCGTCGCCGGCCGTCGGCAACCCATCGGCGAGGAATTGTGATTGAACGACGCCGTCGGGGCCCGCACTGATCACGACCGTGTCGGCGCCCGCGCTGTGCATCGCCTTCACGTTCACGGCATAGCGTTGTCCCCATGGGTCGGAATGAACCGACGATTCGAGGTACGCGCCGCGCCAACCGCGGACGAAGCCTCCGGCCATCCTCGGGTATCCCGCGGCGTTGGAGGTGAGCTGGTCGTCGAGCAGTCCGACGGCCCCGCCGACGGGCGTTGCCCATTCGCGGCTGCCGTCGGGCAGCACCACCGGAATCCCGCCGTTGCCAACCAGCAGGTCGTAGTTTCCCCAGCGGTGTTTCGTGTCGAAGGCCTGACCGACGTCGCTGAACAGACGCACCAGGCTGACACCGATCGTCCGCGTGTCGTGCGCGGCGCGTACGAGCTTGGCGTCTTCGACGTAGTCACTGATCGCCGGGGCCGCCGCAGTGCTCAGGACGGTCATCGCCGTGAGCACGGTCGTGACCTCGACGACCGAGAACCCGCCGCAGCGTCTGAGCGTCGAGAGGATTCTGTGTCGCACGCCAACCGTGTGGGCAAGCGGCGCGCCAACACGAAGGTGGATCTATGGCGGGAATATCAGCGGTTCGAGCGAATCAGCGGCGCGAAACGCGCGCATCCGCACAGACAGCGCGGGCGGACACGCACGGGCCGCCGGCGCTACGTGGTGGCGACGCGAACCGCCGCCTTGCGGGTGCGCTTGACAGGCTTCGGTGGCGCGGGAGTCTGCGAGGGATCGAGCCTCACCATCGCCGTCGCAAAGGTGCGGGCGCCATGGTCGTCGAAGTTGATCGTGGTGTGGTACTCGTTCACCGCCATCACGGTGCCAGTACCGTACGTGGTCTGGGAAACTCGATCGCCGACTGCAAAACGCGCCACGAAACCTCCCAAATGAAAGATTGGTTGCCGGCTGTCGGTGAACAGCCGGCAACCCCTACTATCTTACCAGCGCGACTCGGTTCGCTGCCGGCCGCCGTTGCGTCCACCGCCGCCGCCGTAACCGCCGCCGCCGGCGCGCGCTTCCTGGGGACGGGCTTCGTTGACCGTCAACGTCCGGCCCCCGAACTGCTGCTCGTGCAGGGTCTGGATGGCCGTCTGGGCCTCCGGTTCGGTGGCCATTTCAACAAACGCGAACCCCCGCGCCCGCCCCGTGGCGTTGTCGCGCATGACGCGCACCGACTCCACAGCGCCAGCCTGCTCAAACAGCGTCTGCAGATCAGATTCGCTGGTTTCGTACGGGAGATTGCCAACGTAAAGCTTTCGACTCAAATTCACTGCTCCTCCGTCCGGGTGGACGGCGCGTGCTTCTGCACGCGTAACTTCGGAAACTGGCCTGAGCACCACGCTCAAGCTCAACTGTCACTAGAGAGGAGCGAGTCGAAAAAAGGCTCGTTCAACGCTGGCGAGGGTAAAGCGGCGGGCAAAGCTTCCAAAAGACCTATTCAGTATACACTACGGTCTCATTCGTTCCCTCTCACGACGGTCATTCGTAGACGCTTCATCAGAGCCGCCGAGGGCTCCTACCTGCATGCGTGTCCACCTGGTCAACCCTAGCGACATCTCGTTCGGTATCGGCGTCATCACGCCCCGCTGGCTCTACGTGCTGGCGTCGGCGACACCCGACTCCTACGGGCCGCCCGCCGTCATCGACGAAACGCTCGAACGATTTGACGAAGCGTCGGTCACTCCCGGCGATGTCGTCGGCATCGGCATTCACACCGCCAACGCGCACCGCGGATATGAGGTGGGCCGGCGCGCCCGCCAGAGCGGCGCCTACGTGGTGTACGGCGGCATCCACGCGACGCTCTATCCGGACGAGGCGCGAGATCACGGGCAGGGTCACGCCGTCGTGCGCGGGGATGGCGATCACATCTGGGCGACGGTGCTGAGCGACTGCGTCGCGGGGAAGCCCCAGCCTCTGTACGACGGCGGCAAGGTCGCGGGCCGGTCTTTTTTTCCGGGCCGATGGGAACTGCTGCCGCCAGACAGCTACATGTGGGCCTCGGTGCAGACCGTGCGCGGCTGCCCGAAGCATTGCTCCTTCTGCTCGGTGTGGCGTACCGATGGCCAGCAGCCACGCATGCGCGGGCCGGAAGATGTCGTCAGGGAGATCCGGGACCTGCGGCAGCGCGGTTTCCGGTTCGTCGTCCTGGCCGACGACAATTTCTATCCCGTGTCGATGGCCGATCTGGCGATGGCGCGGCGGCGACCCAATAGCGCCGCCCTCGAAGAGCTCGAAGCCATCCGCCGCGAACGGTTCGAGCTGATGGAGCGCATGGCGGATCTGCCCGACGACATGAGCTTCTTCACGCAGATCACGATGGAGGCCGCAGAGGATCCGCCGTTTCTCGACGCGATGCGCAAGGCGCGGATCCGTGGTGCGCTGGTCGGCGTGGAGTCAGTGACGCCCGAAGGGCTCAAGTCGATCTACAAAGACTTCAACCTGGCCGGTGACGCACTGGCCGAGCGCCTGCAGTTGTTCCGCAAGCACGGCGTGCACGTGCTGGCGTCGTTCATCTTCGGCCTGCCCACCGATACGCGCGACACCTTCGACGCGACGGTGACGCTGGCCGAAGCGGCCGACGTCACGTTCGCGCAGTTCGTGCTGCTGCAGCCGTTTCCAGGCACCGTTGATTTCGAGAAGTGGGAGAAGAGCCAGATCGATCCCATGAAAATCGACGACATCCCGCTGACCCGTCACTGGCTGATCCCCTCGTCCAGGCGGCCGAAGGTGTACATGCCGCATCCACTGATGACGCCGGATCAGATTCGCCAGGGAACGCAGGGCGCATGGGATCGTTTCTATTCGCTGCCGCAGATCTGGAAGCGGGCCCACTGCGTGAAGTCGTTGAAGTCCCGGCTGGCGTTCATGCTGATCTCAAAACTGTACCGGCAGATGTACGCCAACACGGGCATCGCGACCGACAGCGCCCGCCACGCCCGGGCCAACCGCATGGCGCGCGTGCTTGCCAAAGCCTCGCGCCGGCTGTTCGTCTCGCCGCCGCAGGCGCAACTCAACTAGGTAGGCCGGGTCCTTGTGGACCCGGCGAACCCTACCGCACGATCCTTCCTTCAGTAAGAAACCGCCGGTAATCGGAGAGCCGCTGCGTCACGCGGTAACGCTGCGTGCTGCCCCCGCGAATCACGGTGACCGTTTCAATGACCGCCGGCAGCATCAGCGTTTCGGCCGGCTCGGTGAACGCCACACGCTTGTACTCGATTGAGGAATCGGCTCGCTCAATCGTCATGTCTCTCGGCGCACCGCGGCGCTGTTGCAAGCGGGGCACGGGGAAATCGAACATCCCGACAAGATGCTCGTCCAGGCGCAGCACGTCGTAGCTCTCGGCATCGACCCACACGCGGCCGCGTGCACGCCCCGGAAGCTCGATGCTCACGCACTCATCGGTCCACGTGAGCTCCGGCGGGCCGGCGGCCACGCTGCGATAGTCGATCATGAGCGCCGCGCGGCCTCCCACGCGCGCCGCGCCGGCGATCGTGAACGTGTAGTCCTTCCGCTGGGCGGGCAGCAGCATGCCGAGAGGCTCCGGCGAAACCGGCTTCGGATCGAGGCAGCCGGGCTCGTCCTTCGGCCGCGGTGGACGTCCGTTGATCGTCAGGATCTGCCGCACGACGCTCGCCTCAGGCAGCTCGCCGCCTTCGGCCGGCGCGTCCCAGGCAATGCGCAGCTCGTAGGAAAGCCGCCGGGGAAAATCCACAGCCGACAGATCGGATCGCAGCGGCTGAATGTCGACCCTCTCCAGCGAGATGAGGCTTTGCGCCCGCGCGTACCACTGCTCGACGCGCGCGCCGACCCGGCTCAACGTCTCCTCGACAGGCGGGATGGTTCGTTGCGCGTCGGCAGACGCCGCGAGAAGGCCGATCACGATGGCAAGCGATGCACGAAGACGCATCTGGTAGCCATGCATCCTGCCACCAAATGCGGCTGAGGTGAAGCCCCACGCCTGAGCTTCCTGGACGACCTTGTGCCCCAACCGGCAGAGGCATACAGTCTGTACAGGAGGGACGTCATGGCGGAAATGAAATGCGCGCACCCGTCGTGCCAGTGCACGGTGTCAGCGCACGGACCTCACGGGAAATACTGCAGCGACCACTGCAAACAGGCAGGCGACAAGATCGAGTTGCGGTGCGACTGCCAGCACCCGGCCTGCCGGTGATCGCCAGGTAGCTGGGTGGCGAGGCTACCCAGCCACCGAACGACTGCCGACCGCCGCCTCGCAACAGACGTACGGCGGCCCCGCCGCAACATCAGGCAGACAGCATCCGGTCTGCTTCTGCAATCGGTGCGCGTCTTTTTTCACCGCCTCCACATGTCCCAGGGCGTGGGTCACCGCCTGCTGAATCGTCGCCACCACGGGGTCGCTCGGCTCCGACAGCCTGTAGTGCACCCATAGTCCCTCACGACGCGTGGTCACGAGACCCGCCCGCCTGAGGTACGCCAGGTGCCGCGACGCCTTGGGCTGCGAGATCTTGAGGCTGTCGTGGATGTGGCACACGCACACCTCGCCCGTCGTCAGCAACCCGAGGATGCGAAGACGGGTGCCGTCTGCAAGCGCCTTGAGCACCGTTTCAAGTTCTCCGATGTGTCCCTTCATATATGCCTTGACAGATACAAATACGCCACGTAAGCTCCTCTAGTATACGCCAACGCAAATATAGGAGCGAATCATGAGCAATGCGAGCGTGCAGGACGTGGTGAAGGAGAAATACGGGGCGATCGCACGGACCATCGGCGCCAACGGTGGATGCTGCGGCCCGACTTCGTGCGGATGTGACGACCCCCTCACGTCGGACCTCTATTCGGCGAGTGAAACCGCTGACCTGCCCCCCGAAGCCGTCGCCGTTTCGCTCGGATGTGGCAACCCCACGGCACTCGTCGCGCTCGAAGCCGGACAGACGGTGCTCGATCTCGGGTCGGGCGGCGGCATCGATGTCCTGCTGTCGGCCAAGAGGGTGGGACCGACCGGCAGAGTCTACGGCCTCGACATGACCGACGAGATGCTGTCACTCGCCCGCGAGAATCAGCGGAAGGCCGGCGCGACCAACGTGGAGTTTCTCAAGGGCACCATCGAATCCGTCCCGCTGCCAGACAACTCCGTGGATGTGATCATCTCCAATTGCGTGATCAATCTCTCATCGGACAAGGACGCGGTGTTCCGCGAGGCGTTCCGCGTGCTCAAGCCGGGTGGACGCTTTGCTGTGTCGGATGTCGTCGTGCGGGGCGAGGTGCCGGCAAAGATTCGCAAGAGCATGGAGTTGTGGGTCGGCTGCATCGCGGGAGCGCTCGAGGAGCACGACTACGTCACGAAGCTGGCGAGGGCGGGGTTCCAGAATCCCACCGTCGAGCCATGGCGCGTGTACAAGCTCGAGGAGGCGCGTTCGTTCATATCCGAGAGCGGCATCGATGTGGCGGGGCTTGAGTCGCAGCTGGACGGGGCGTTCGCCAGCGCGTTTGTCCGCGCCGACAAGCCCACGGCGGCGGCATGCTGCGACGCGACGTGCTGTAAGCGTTAAGACGAGGTGGCCACGACGTATCGGCTGTCCCAACGCGCACTGGCCGAGGGCCTTGGGACAGCCCTCCTTCTGGCGGCGGTCGTGGGTTCCGGGATCATGGGCGACCGCCTGTCGGGCGGAAGCGTCGGACTCGCGCTCCTCGCGAATTCCCTGGCCACCGGCGCGGCGCTCATCGCGCTGATCCTCACCTTTGGACCGATCTCGGGGGCGCATTTCAATCCCGCGGTCTCCCTTGCTGATGCGTCACAAAAGGGACTCCCCTGGAGGGATGTGCCGGTGTACGTGACGGCCCAGGTCGTCGGCGCGTGTCTCGGGGTGCTGCTGGCGCATGCGATGTTCGCGGAGCCGCTGTTCATGGTGTCGCGTCACGCACGCAGCGGAACCGCACAGGTCATCAGCGAGACGGTCGCTACCTTCGGGTTACTCTCCGTGATCTGGGGGTGCTCGCGGACGCGCTCGGAGGTCACGCCCTTTGCGGTCGCCGCGTATATCACCTCGGCCTACTGGTTCACCGCGTCCACGTCGTTTGCCAACCCAGCCGTCACCGTCGCGCGAGCGTTCACCGACACGTTTGCCGGCATTCGTCCGCTCGATGTGCCGGCCTTTGTTGCGGCACAGGCCGTCGGCGCGGCCGCGAGCACGGCGCTCTTCCACTGGCTGACACCCGACCTGCCGCGGGCGGCTCAGGACGTGATCGTGCCGCATCCGATGAGGAAAGGAGATCCGATATGGCCGGTCAACCCCTGAGCGTGCTGTTCCTGTGTACCGGCAACTCGGCACGTTCGCAGCTTGCAGAAGCCATTCTGCGGCAGATGTCGCACGGCACGATCCGCGTGGAGAGTGCCGGCAGCATGCCTCAACCGGAGATTCACCCGATGGCGCGCGAAACCGCGCGACGCATATTGAACACGGACATGGAGGGCCAGTACCCGAAGCTGCTCGATCGATTTCTCGGCCAGCGGTTCGACTACGTCATCACGGTCTGCGATCGAGCGGCCGACAGTTGTCCGACGTTTCCTGGCGATCCGGAACGCATCCACTGGAGTTTCGAGGATCCCGCGGCGGTACAGGGTGATGAGCAACGACAGCGCGCTTTTGACCACGTCGCGCGAGGACTCATGAGCCGTATCCGGGTCTGGATGTCATTGCCGGCTGTCAAGGCCGCGCTGGACGCAGCGCCCACCGCCTAGTCGAGAACTCGATACCGCGTCCGGGGCCCGGTGTTTGCCGAACGAGAGGGCTCATCCCCGGTTCGTCGACTCGTCGGATCGCAATGGACCGCGCTCTTCAACCGAATTCACCGCCGTACGCACGAAGGGCGTCTCCTCAGGGAGACGCCCTTCGTCGTTTTCGTGAGGCTAGAACGAGACGCGAAGCGCGAATTGCACCTGCCGCGGCGTGCCGAGGCCAACGGTCCGGCCGACGGTGCTTGTGAGGCGGCCGAACGTCCCCGCCGCAGCCGCCGTGTACGGCTGCCCGGGCTGCACCCGGTTGGCTTCATTGAGCGCCGCAGCCGGAATTGCCTGCGGCAGCGTGCCCACGGGATTCGAGAAGTTGGCGGTGTCGAACAGGTTGAAGATTTCCGCCCGAAGCTCGACGTCGGATCGGCCGCCGGTGGCAAAGTGCTTGGCGAAGTAGAGGTCGGCCTGCCTGAAATTCGGACCGTGGATGGAGTTGCGCTCCAGGTTGCCGAACTGGCCGGGCGCCGGCGTGGCGAACGCGGCGGGATTCAGAAACACGAGGCCGCCGCTCTTCACAAACGGATCAACCCCGGGCACCAGGTCAGGACGACGCACGTTGCGCGACGCGCCGCCGCGGGGCGTGTTGATGAGCGCCACGCGGTCGGCCGCCGGGTTGGCGAAGATGTTGCCCGCGGTGTCGCGATACACGATGTCCGGCCGGACGATGATCACGTTGACCGGTACGCCGCTTCGCGCGTTCACGATGCCGCCGACGTCCCAGCCGCCCAGCAGGGCATTGGCCACGCCGGACGCGTCCCCACCGAACCGGCGCCCGCGCCCGTACGGAATCGAGTAGAGCGCGCTCACGTTGAAGGTGTGGCGCACGTCGAAGTTGTTGTAGCCGTTGTCATAGTCGAAATCAGCGAGGGTGCGCGCGGCATTGGCGGCGGTGAGCGCCTCGTTCGAGCCCGCCGTATTGCCCTTGCTCTGACCGAGTGTGTACTGCAGATTCAGGCTGAGCCCATCCGCCGCGCGACGCGACAACGACAACATCATCGCGTTGTAGTGATCGTGGCCCCCGCTCGTCTTGAAGTCGACTTCGGCAAACGGATTCTGCACCCCGGTGATGTTGCCGGCCGCGTCACGCTGCACGATCGAGAACTCGCGAATCACGAACGCGGCGTTGGCCGGATTCGGGTTCGTGACCACCTGCGTGATGTTGTTCGCGACGCTGCGCAGGAACAGATTCCGTCCCTGGCTGCCCACATACGCCGCCGTCGCAGCGAAGTTCCGGCCGACTTCCTGCTGCACGGACGCGGTGTACTGGTAGACCCGCTCCGGGATTGTGTACTCGTTCGTGTAGGCGCGCGGCTGAAACTGCCGGTTGTTCGGGTTGCTCGTAAAGGCGGCAACGAGCGCACTCTGATCCACCGGGAAGGTTCCGCTGCTCAACGTCGAGCTGATGCGATCGCTCTCGACAGGCTGGAGCTGATCCTCGGTCTGTCCCGGCCCGACAAACAGGCCGAACCCCGTTCGGAACACCGTCGATCCGGGCGCGAAGGTGAACGAGACGCGCGGCTGGACATTGTTCTTCTTCGACGTGTAGAGCGGCGTCGTGTTCGGATCGATGACACCGGTGTCGGTGTTGAACTTGACAATCAGGTTGTTCCGCTCGCGCAGCGGTGTGTAGTAATCGTATCGAACACCGTAGTTCACCGTCGCCTTCGTGCTCAGGTGCCACTCGTCCTGCCCGTAGGCAACGAAGTACTCCTGCTCGATGTGGCGCATACCCGTTGCCCCATTGTTGAACGGGCTTGGGGCGCTGACGTCGCCAAGGTACTGAATAGACGACGGCTGATTCGCGAGGAACGCGGTGATGTTCGGAAACGTGTATGTGGTGCCGCCGATCCGATCGGTCGCCATCCGGATCATGCGGTACTCTCCGCCCAGTTTCATGAGGTGATTGCCGCGCACCGAGCTCAGCGAATCGATCAGCGAGATGCTGTACGGATCATAGGGCTGGCCGTGTCCGTTGGTGGCGCTGTTGGCGCGCACGAGTCCGCCGGGCACCACGATGCCGGAACTCGATCCCTGTCCCGCGATACCGGTGTTGGCGACCGAGCCGGTCAGGTTTAACGCCAACGTATTGAAGTCGATCCCGTTCACGACCGGAGCAATGCCACCGGTCGTGCTCGGCGCCGAATTGTAGCCAATCTTCGTCTCGTTCAACATGCCGTTGCCCACCGTACCCTGCAGGCTGACGATGGCGTTCGACGGGTTGTCGGTGAACTTGACGATCCGGCCGCTGACACCTTCGGGCGCAACGCTGGTGCCCTGGTCATGGAAGACACGCACGTAGGAGGACCAGTTCTGGTTCACCCGGAAGTCCACGCGCGTACTGAACGCATGCTCCTTCACGTCCTGCACGTCCTGCAGCTGGGCGATGTCGAAGTCAGGATTGGCCGACGCGCCTGGCAGGATGATGGCCTTGCTCGACAGAAACCCTGGCCGCAGCGCCGCAATCGCCGGGACCGCCCGCGACCACGAGGCCACGCTCGGCACGCCCTCGACGAAGTTCAACCCCGCCTTGAGCCGATACCCTTCGTAGCTGCCGAAGAAGAACGCGCGGTCCCGCAGAATCGGACCGCCCATCGACCCGCCGAACTGATGCTGGTTCAACTTCGACTTCGGCAGGCCAGCCGCCGTGTCGAAATAATTCGGCGCATCGAGACGGTCGTTCCGGTAATACTCGAAGATCGACCCGCTCATGCGGTTCGCGCCCGACTTCGTGATGACGTTGACCTGACCGCCGGTGCCGGTGCCGAACTCCGCAGGATAGTTGTTCGACTCGATGCGGAACTCCTGCACGTTCTCGAGGCTCGCCTGCAGCTTGAACGGGCTCGGCACCTCACCGTTGAGGTTTCCGGGCGCGGCGTCGATGATGGCGGAGCCTTCGATGCCGTCGTAGTGAATCGCATTCTGCTCTACCGCGCGGCCGCTGAACCGGATGTCCTGCCAGGTGCCAGTACCGCTGTTGAGTGAGCCGGGAGACTGCAGCATCAGCTGCGACATCTGGCGGCCGTTCACCGGCAGATCCTGGATGTCGCGCTCGCCGACGTTGACGCCCACACGGGCGGAGCTCAGGTCGATGACGTTGGCCCGTCCCTGGACCGTCACCGTCTCACTGACACCGGCAGGATTGAGCGTGAGGTCAATCGCAAACTCCTGTGCGGCGACGAGCTGAAGACCCGTGTACTCCAGAGGCGCGAAATTGCCGAAGGTCGCTCGAACCGTGTACACCGAGGGCTTCAGCCCCGTGACCAGATAACGGCCCTGCGTGTTGGCGGTCGTCGTGCGCTCTTCGCCGGTCTTTTCGTTCTTGACAACGACCATGGCGCCGGGAACGAGGGCACCGCTCTGATCGAGTACCGTGCCGGTGAACCGCCCCTCGGTCTGCGCGAGGGCGCGAGAGGGGAGGCCCGCCATGATTCCCAGCAGGGCCAGCGTGAATATCACATTGAACGTCTTCTGCATGTCTCGACAGCTCCTACGCGGATAGATGACAGGGACCGGCCCTTCGGCCGCCTCATCGAGCGTAGGAGGGGGATGTAACGAATGGGTGACAAGTGCGGATCCGAGGAGTTAAAGATCAGGGGCGGGAGTGGCCGGATTGATACAGGACGTGGTGATCGAAGCTGCCAGTCAGGGCGATCTGCCCGAAATCCTCAGTCTGCTGGAGCGCCACCGCTTGCCGCTCGATGGCGTGGACGAGCACGTGAATACCATGCTCGTGGCACGTGACCAGGGCCGCGTCGTCGGGGCCGCCGCGCTCGAGGTCTATGCCGATGGAGCGCTCCTGCGATCAGTGGCCGTTGACCGCGCGCTTCAGGGCAGACACGTCGGGCATCGGCTCACGAACGGGGCGCTCGAGCTCGCTCGGCAACTCCACGTCGGGACCGTCTTCCTGCTGACGACCACCGCGGAGAGGTTCTTCCCGAAGTTCGGATTCGAGACGATCTCGCGTGAAGAGGTTCCTGCATCGGTGCAAACATCGGTCGAGTTTCAGTCGGCCTGCCCGGCCTCGGCAGTCGTCATGCGCAAACATCTCGCGTAGGTGTTCTAGGATGCCGTATGGCCAGCGTGTCCGGGAGCGTGCACGCCTTCTAGCTGAAGCCAGACACGACGTACGATACAGCGATTTATCGCCATCGTGCTCCCGGCGTCGTACCCGCCGCCTAGCGTGGACGGGTGACTCGATCCTGTCTTCTCCGCGCGTCCCTCTGGCTCCTGTTCGTCACCTGTTTCGCATGCCCGATCGCGGAAGCCGCGAAGCTGCCTACACCGTTCCACCGCGTTCGTCCGCTCGACGCCGGTGTTGCGGATCTGCTCGTCGGAGGGTACGCGACGTCGCAGACGTTTCGATCGCTCGTCACCGTCCTCGAGCGCTCGGACGTCATCGTGCACGTTGAACAGGTACCCGCACGGGGCAACGGCCTCGCGGGTGCAACGAGGTTCGTCACGCGCACCGGCACCACGCGGTACGTCCGGATCACGCTCTATGGAGCATGGGCGACCGGACGATTGACGGCGCTGCTCGGCCACGAGCTTCAGCACGCCGTCGAAATTGCCAGCGCGGGCTGGGTGATCGATCAGGCCACCTGCCTGGAGCTCTTTCACGAAATCGGTCACCGGACGTGCACGCCTGACCGGCTCTGCTTCGACACGGATGCGGCCGTCCTCGCCGGATTGCGGGTCTGGCGGGAGATACAGATGGAGGCGGAGTAGTTAACGATCGTTTATTGCGCGAGCGCGAACGACGCATTGCGCGTGCGAACGAGGAACCGCGCATCCACGAGTGCGGTCAGAATGTCGTTGCACAGCGCCAGATCACAGGCCCAGAGGCGCGCCGCCTGCGCGAGGGTGAGGGTCAGACCGGGCATCTCGAGGTAATGCGCTTTCGCCTGCGCCACGGCGGCGGAAAACGCATCGACGCTGATCCCGGACACGGTTGAGGATGTCGGGCTCATCGCATCTCCTCCTTCAGAGGCCTACGATACCGTCGGCACGTCACCCTTCCGTGACGGCAGCGTCAAGAGTGGGTAAACCCCTTGAGGCTCGGGCAGCAGCTCCCACAACTGCAGGCGCACGCCGACATCGTGCGACCGCACCTGGCATCCGGTACCGCGCCGCTCGATGATCCGGGTGTGAACGATTCGCGTGCGCGGATGAGACGCGACGTACACCACACATCCGCATCCGATTGTCAGCGTATAGGACATGCCGCCTCCAAGCGCTTGACGCATGCGTCCAAGTATCGAGAGCTGCCGCGACGTCCTGACGACGCCTTCGTTTCGACCGTGTAACTACGCGGCCCAGGAACCGTTGCGAAACAGCGTGAGCGCCACGTCCACATTGCTGCGAAGCGCTTTCTTGACCGCCGGCCAGTTCTTCTCGCACCGCAGCAGGGTCTTCCACGAGTAGAGGTGCTTCGCCTTGTGAAAATCGCTGTTCGCGACGTACGGGAAGTGCTTGAGGCTGGTCACCGAGAAGAGATCGTCGCGGTTGGCGGCCTCCCACACGTCCACCATGTCTGAGAGCTCGTCACGGTGGTCCCAGAGGTAGCAGGTGCTGATCTCGAGGCGCCTCGGCGCCCGCTGGTGATGCGGATGGCAGGCAATGCTCAGCGCACCCTGCCGCCGGATCTCACGCAGGATGCCGCCGGCCGACTGGTCGGCGCTGATGTACTGCTTGATGTCGAGCGCGATGATGTGGGAGTTCTTCTTGCCGCGAAGCCGGTTCTGGGTCACTTCGGCGCCGGGGATGACGAGCATCCCGTACTGTGTCAAGGCGCGCGCGGCCTCCTTCTTGATGTCCGCGAGATAGGCGGCAAAGTCGTCCTGCCGTACGCCGAAGCGCCGGCGGCCGAGCGTGGCGATGCGCCCTGCGCGCGCGAGCCAGTCGCTCTCCATCAGGATGTGATCGGTGATCGCGATCACATCGAACTTTCCCGTCGCGCCGTAGAGATCGACGACCTCCGCCACGCCAAGCTGACCATCGCTCCAGCGCGTGTGGATGTGGAAGTCGCAGAGGAGAAAGGGCTCGTAACCAGGCATCAGGTCCTCACGTCCAGGTGGCTTTGATCCTTCGGACGATGGTGCAGGAGCTCCGACGTGAAGTTACGGATGTAAAGCCGAATCACCGCGCCCTTCCCCATCGCACGGTAACGGCGGGCCGACGTATAGAGGTAGCAGTCCTGCACCAGCGTCACCTTGCCGAGCTCATGCAATCGACGGCCCAGGTTGGTGTCTTCGCCGTGAAACTCGATCGTTGTGTCGAAGCCACCAATCTGCTGGAGGGCCTCGCGACGCACGGCGAAGTTGCCGCCGTAAAAGATCGTCCCGATCCCGAGCACGTGCTTGACGAGGATCTGAGTGAGCGGTGCCAGCGTGACGTCGTACGCGCGAATCAGCAGGCGGCCCCACCAGTCCCAGTCGTAGAAGCGATAGGGCGCCGATAGCGCCAGCAGTGTGCCGTCACGCAGGAATCGCCGCTCGACGTGCTCGAGCCATGCGAGCGGTGCGCGGCAGTCGGCGTCCACGTACACGAGCAGCTCACCCTCCGCAATCGCTCGTCCCGACTCCCGTGCCACTGTCAGTCCCTTGCGAGGCTCATCGAGCACGCGCACGCCGGGTATCGCGCGCGCGACATCTCCGGTGGCGTCAGAGCTGGCGTTGTTGACGACGATGATCTCGTCGGGGAGACGGGACTGTGCGAGCAGCGAATGCAGGCACGCCGGAAGATAAAAGGCCTCGTTATGAGCGCAGACAATGACGCTAATCATGAGCGTCATCGCTGCGCGTTCTGGACTTTCCCCTAAGGCTTGCCGTGGTATACCCACGTGCATGAGCCACACGATACGGGATGCATGTGACGGCAGGATCACAATCTTGCGACGGGCGCGTTAAATAGGCAGCAGGCCCGTTGGTAACACGCATTTAACAGTCACGTCACCGCGAGGAAACGCGGAGTCCCTACCGTGGATCCGATGCCCCGTACTCGTGCCCTTGTTGTTGAAGACGAACCTGACATCGCCGGACTCATCAAGCACGCGCTCGAGCGTGGCGGCGACATGGAAGTGGAGATTGCCGACGCCGGCGACGTCGCGCTCAAGTCGGCGATCGACGCGCCCCCCGATCTCGTGATCCTCGATCTGAATCTGCCCGTGGTGAACGGGTTCGAGGTGTGCCGCATCCTGCGGATGCGCCCCGCGACGCAGCGGATTCCGATCATCATGCTGACCGCCCGCTCGACAGAAACCGACCGCGTCGTCGGCCTGGAGTCAGGCGCAGACGACTACATCACGAAGCCGTTCAGCATGCGCGAGCTCGCGGCGCGCGTGCAGGCGGTCCTGCGCCGAGGCATGGGCGCGCCGGCGGCCACACCCGCGGCGGCCGTCTACCGCGGCCCGCAACTGGTGGTCGATTTCGACGCCATCTCCGTGACGGTCGCGGGGCTGCCCACACGGCTCACGCGTCGTGAGTTCGAGCTCCTCCAGTTTCTCGTTCAGAATCGCAACCGCGTCGTCTCGCGCGATCGCCTTCTCGAGCGTGTCTGGGGATATGAGCGTGAGGTGGAGACCCGATCGGTGGACGTGCACGTGGGCCGCCTGCGGGCCAAGCTCGGACCCGCCGCACGGCAGATTGAAACGGTTGTGGGGTTGGGCTACCGGTTTGTGGACTGAGCGGTTGGTGCCCTAGTCCATCTCAGTCCAGCCGCGCTCGAGCAGCGCTTGAATCTCGAGCGAAAACGCGAGGCTGGCCCTCTCGACCTTGTGCCAATCCTGAGTGACCACACGGCGCAGGACGCGGCTGTCCTGTTCGTCGCGTACATCCCATCCGGTGGATTGCAGGTGGGTAATGGTAAATCGCCTGATTGTGGAGGCCTTGCGCAGTGCACGTGCGTACATAGAACGGCGATCCTTACCTGAACCCCGTGCCCTAACGTGTAAATTCTTTGTAACGGTTCCGTCACGTGTAACCCACTTTTAACGCCGGTGTTACGGTGCGGAAACTATGAGCGGGTACCGTGGGTACCACACGTGATGGTGTCGTTGCCGGTTGCCGAGCGCCTGGTCCTTGTCGTCGAAGACGAGCCCGATGTCGCGAACCTCATCAAGCACACGCTCGAACAGGGCCAGGATCTGCACGTCCATCTGGCGGGCAGTGGCGATGCTGCGCTGAAAGCGGCGGCCGAACGCACGCCCGACCTCGTCATCCTCGACCTCAATCTGCCAGTGCTGAGCGGCATCGAGGTCTGCCGCATCCTGCGGATGCGTCCCGGCACTGAGCGGGTCCCCATCATCATGCTCACCGCGCGCGGCGCCGAAGACGACCGTGTGATCGGCCTCGACGTGGGCGCCGACGACTACATGACGAAGCCGTTCAGCCCCCGCGAGCTCGCGGCGCGCGTGCGAGCGGTGCTCCGCCGCGGCGGAGCGAGCGACGAGACGCGTCCAGGGGGCGCACCGACCGTGTACCGGGGCGCGCGGCTCCAGGCCGACTTCGACGCCGTGTCAGTCACGGTGGACGGCGCGCCGGTGCGTCTGACTCGCCGCGAGTTCGACCTGCTGCGCCACCTCATCGATCACCGCAACCGGGTGCAGTCGCGCGATCGTCTGCTCGAGCGTGTCTGGGGATACGATGCCGCCGCTGAAACGCGTGCGGTTGACGTCCACATCGGGCGCCTGCGCGCCAAACTCGGCGCCGCCGGCCGGCAGATCGAAACCGTCGTCGGCCTGGGCTACCGTTTCATCGAATAGCTACAACTCGACGTACCCCTCCTCGATCGCTTCGTCAGGGCGTGCGCCGAGCAGCTCCAGCAGTTCCAGAATGATCGCTGCCTTGTCCTGCGCGTCACGGCGCGACCACGTCCGCGATTTGACCTCGAGGAAGTGCTCGCCGGCGTGCGGTCGCACCATGTGATCGAGATGCACATAGAACTGGACGCCGCGAAACGCCACCAGCCAGCGGCGTCGATCCTTCTCGACCTCCCTCTCGCGCGCGGGCTTGAAGTACTCGCGGTAAAACCGCGGCGAGTGCGCCGCCGGCGCCAGGAAACGCGAACGAAACAGCAACACCGAGCCGAACGCGGCTTCCCGCGAGGGTCCCGTCAGCGTCAGCCGCGCGCGCGCGTTCAACACCTTCCCCTGCTCGTCGAGGAACTCGTCCTCGCGATACCGCAAGCGTCCCTGGTTTGGATCGTCGAAGAAGAAATAGGTGTCGAACTGATGGTAGTGCGCGGCTCGAATCACCGTCAGATCGTCCCGCTCCAGGGCACGGCGAACGGCGTCGGCCGATCCGGCGCGCGCCTTGACCTGCACCTCGAAGCTTTCCTGCTCTGAAGCGCCGCCGATGGCGATGAGCTTCTGCAGCACGCTTTGCTCGCGTTCGATGAGAAAGGCATCGATGCGCCTGGCCACGTCTCGCGACGCGGCGCGAAGTTCGTCCTCGTCGACGGTGAGCAGCCGGCGATCGCGCATGAGCCACCGGCCGTCGCACATCACGTCCATCACGTCGCTCGACTTGGCCGCATACACGATCTGCGAATAGATGCCGGCGGGATCGCGCTCGAATCGTGGAATGTTGTGGGTGCGATCGATATCGACCACGATGAGATCGGCGCGCTTGCCAGGCTCGAGCGACCCCGTGACGGCCCCGAGATGAAGCGCCCGTGCTCCGGTGCGCGTGGCCATCGCCAGGGCATCGCGGGCCGGGAGCGCCGTCGGGTCGCCGCCCACGCCCTTGGCGAGCAGCGCCGCAAGCCGTGTCTCCTCGAACATGTCGAGATCGTTGTTCGACGCAGGACCGTCGGTGCCAATCCCGACGGCGACACCGAGCTCGAGCATTTTGGCGACGGGGGCGACGCCGGAGCCCAGCTTGAGGTTGCTCGTCGGATTGTGAACGACGCCGGCGCCCGCGCTTTTCAAGTCGCGCATCTCTCCTTCGTCGACGTGCACGCAGTGGGCCGCGACCACGCGCGCGTCGAAGAGGCGCTGTTTCTTCACCCAGGGGATGACCGGCATCCCGTGTTCGCGCCGCGACTGCTCCACCTCGAAGGCTGTTTCGGCGAGGTGGGTGTGCAGCGGCACGTCGAATTCCTGCGCCAACCGGGCCGACGCGCGGAGTATTTCGTCAGTGCAGGTGTACGGTGCGTGCGGCGCAACCGCGGGAACGATCAACGGATGGTGCTTCCACCGGCCGATGAACTCACGGGCCAGCGACAGAGAGTCCTCGAAGCTGACCGCATCTGGCGCGGGAAACTTCAAGACCGTCTGCCCGCACAGGGCGCGCATGCCGGCCCCGGCCGCAGCCTCGGCGACCGCGTCCTCGAAGTAATACATGTCCGCAAAGCAGGTGGTGCCCGAGCGGATCATTTCGGCGCAGGCCAGCTTCGTCCCGAGCGCGACAAACTCAGGCCGGACAAATGCCCGCTCGACCGGCATCATGTAACCAAGCAGCCACACGTCCAGGCGGAGATCGTCGGCGAGGCCACGCAGCAATGTCATCGCCGCATGCGTGTGCGCGTTGACAAGGCCAGGCATCACGACTCGGCCGTGGCAATCGATCGTGTCAGCCGCCTCGTACTGGGTGGCGACCTCGCCGACAGCCACAATCGTCGAGCCCGTGATGGCCACCGCCCCTGAAGCGTGGGTCGTGAACCGATCGTCCATGGTCAACACGTGCGCGTGGGTGAGGAGAAGATCGCAGGGCGTGCGCATGTGTTACGTGACCGGGGAGCGCGGCCAGAACCACACTCGATTCCGGCTGCGTCCTCGCACAGGTGGGGACTTCAGCTCAGTATCTAGGGAGCCGTGAGGCCGCTGGGCTTCCCGTACTGATTATTCTCCTGACAGAAGTATTCCAGGATCTCGCTGTCAGGTCTCGTCAATCTCGCGACGGCCGTATAGGTAAAGGGCTTGGTGAATGTCCCCGGGTCATCAATCGTCACTTCGCGACGCAGATTGTTATAACTCGTGCGCGTCCACCGCTCGATGAGGTGCATCTTTCCAGCACATTGGGATCCTAAGCTTAGAATTCCACGTGGACAAGTTGTCGCG